>Ga0157379_10000024_pt1 | contig 90098 bp, 75 predicted proteins | sample S25metaG_FD_121802 | JGI IMG/M metagenome (GOLD analysis project Ga0157379, IMG submission 121802) | Switchgrass rhizosphere microbial communities from Kellogg Biological Station, Michigan, USA - S2-5 metaG | ecosystem: Host-associated > Plants > Roots > Rhizosphere > Soil | place: USA... | reverse complement strand
TCCCTATATTCTCTATGACCTGCGCCGCAACAATCTGGGCGAGGCGTTGGTCGAGGGTTTTGATGTCGCGGCGAACTATGTGACGGATATCGAAGGTTTCGGCACTCTGTCGGGCGGATTTTCGGCCACCATCAACTCCCTCAACACAAACACGCCCGCCCCGGGCCTGGCCCCTATCAATCTCCAGCAGTATAGCGTTCCGCTCTGGAACGGTACCGCGTTCCTGGCGGCCACGGTCGGCCCGATGTCGGGCCGGGTGTGGGTGAATTACAGCCCGGGCTTCAACGTTTCGCCGGTCCTTAACCAGGCCTTGTCCCTGTATGGGCAGTCGCGCATCCCATCATTCCATCCGGTCAATGTGTATGTCGGCTATGATCTGAGTGGCCTGGCACCCTGGCTGAGCGACTCGGAATTCAACATCACGATGAACAATATCGCCGACGACAGCCCGCCGATCTATCTCTCGGGCGGCGCGCAAAAGCCGAACAATGGCGGCGCCTATATCGTGGCATCCGGTTCAACCTTGGGCCGGTACACCGTGTTCAGCCTGCGCAAGCAGTTCTAAAGTGCATGCCCCGCTGCCGGCGGCAGCGGGGCTACCTCTTCTCCTGGTTGATTTTTGAGCACAGTTCGAGAGCAGTTTGTCGGATCACACACAAGCAAGCGCGTCATCCAGTCCTCAGCGCAATGGGGCTGTGAGCGCTGAATCGGCCAAGCGCACGGGATCGGCCCAAACCCAGCCGAAACAGAACGGCGCCATGGTATTTGCCGGCCGTTTTCAGGGCCGCACGGCTGTCGTCACCGGAGGCGCATCCGGTCTTGGATTTCTGACCGCCAAAAGAATCGTCCAGGAAGGCGGGCGGGTCTCGCTATGGGACCTCAATCCCAAGAGCCTGGAGCAGGCGCGCAAAGCGATCGGCGATGTTCACACCGTCCAAGTCGATGTGGGCAATCACCAGGAAGTAACGGCGGCGGCGCGCGCCAGCAGGGCGGCACTCGGCAGGATCGATATCCTGGTCAACAGCGCCGGCATCACCGGTGCCACGGTTGCGGTCCAGGAATTCCCGGTGGAGAGCTGGCTGCAGGTCGTCAATGTCAATTTGAACGGCACCTTCTATTGCTGCCGTGAAATCGTGCCCGTGATGCTGGAGCAGGGCTATGGGCGGATCGTCAATGTGGCGTCGGTGGCTGGCAAGGAAGGCAATCCCATGGCCTCGGCTTATTCCGCGTCCAAGGCGGGCGTTCTCGGCTTCACCAAATCCCTGGGCAAGGAACTGGCCACCGGTGGCGTCCTGGTTAACGCTATCACGCCGGCCACTTTTGAAAGTCCTATCCTCGCGCAGCTGCCGCAGAGCCAGATCGACTATATGCGCTCGCGCATCCCCATGGGCCGGCTGGGTCATGCCGAGGAATCCGCCGCCATGGTCTGTTGGCTGGCCAGCGAGGAATGTTCGTTTTCCACCGCCGCAACCTTCGATGTCTCGGGCGGCCGGACGACCTATTGAAGGGCTTTCCGCCGGAGCCGGCCGGCATGTTGCGCTGCATCAGCGTTTTCCTGTGAACGCAGCATCGGCATTGTTGAGTTGTCTCACATGTCGTAGTATCGTTTTACATAATGAGATCGGGTAACGGCCCGGCATTTGTGCGTTTCGGGAAAGCATCCAGGATGGCCACACCCAAGAACCAGTCGGTACAAAAGGCTTTCGCGTTGCTGCGTTCCTTTCGCGGGGCCGAGGAATGGGTCACCAATGCCGAGTTGAGCCGGCGTACAGGCTTCTCCGAGGCCTGCGCCCACCGCCTGATGAAAACGCTTGAGGAAATCGGCGTGGTCGTGCGCGACAAGCGCGGATGTTACCGGCCGGGAATGGTGCTGGCGGCGCTGTCCAAGGATGTCGCCGTGGGCGACCTGATTCGGGCCACATCCGAGGACGCGTTGGCGGCCCTGGCCAGCCGGCTGAAGGGTGTCGTGCATGTCGGTGTGCTGGAAAACGGGATGGTGACCTATGCCGCCAAGTTCGGCGAGCCGGTCAGCGTCGCGATCCCCAGCCGGGTGGGCGCGCAGCAGGAAGCTTATTGCAGCGCGTTGGGAAAAATCCTGCTGGCGGGCCTTTCGCCCCAGCAGCTCGAGGATTTTCTTCACGACGGCGACTTCATCGCGCTGACGCCGCAGACCATCACCAGCGTGGGCGGCCTGCGCTCCGAGATCGCCAGCGTGCGCCAGCGCGGTTATTCGGTGGACAACCGGGAGGCGTTCCAGACCATCTGCTGCGTCGGCGCGCCCATCCGCGATCCGGGCGGAAATATCACGGCGGCAATATCCTTTGCGGACACTGCGGGAAACTTCTGTGAAAGTTGGCAGACAGACGTGTCGGGGCAGCTTATCGCCACGGCCGAAAGCATCAGCCGCAAGATTTTCCCCGTTTATGAACGGGTTACACATTAGTGAGGCGGACCGGGTCTCACTTGCTGAGAGCTTGGTCCTAAACGGCGAAATTCCGACACAGCCTTGCCAGACAATTGAGAGAGCATCAATCTTCGGCCAAAAGCGCCGACCAGGGACGGGAGCAGTAGCATGATGGAAAATCGCCGGAAGTTTCTGAAGGTCACAGGGGCCTCACTGGGCGTGCTTGCCATTGGCGGCAAGGCCGCCTTCGCAGCGGCCGGGGCGATTGTTAAGTCGCCCAACGGCAGGCCGCTGGCCGGGGTGTTCCCCATCGGCTGGACCCCGTGCAAGCCCGACAACAGCTTCGATGCCGATGCGATGGTCAAGCAGCAGCAATTCCTCAACCGCGGCAAGGTCGCGGGCATGGCCTGGCCGCAGAATGCCAGCGGCTGGCAGAGCCTGTCGGCAGCGGAATGGAATGCGGGCGCCGAGGCCCTGGCCTCGGTCAAGGGCGACACTGCCCTGGTGCTGGGGGTTCAGACCGAAGGCTTCAATGTCGCCAATTCCCAAGCCTATGCCAAGAAGGCCAAGAGCCTGAATGCCGACGGCATCATCTCGCTGGTTCCGCCCAACGCGAACGATGCCGACCGTATCGCCTATTTCAAGGCGCTGGCGGACGCCAGCAACCTCCCGATCATGGTTCAGGCCGTGGGCGACGTCAGCGTGGACCAACTGGTTGCGCTGGCGGCGGCAATCCCGAGCATTATCGCCGTGAAAGACGAGGCGGGCGATCCGCTGGAACGCGCGCCCGAACTTCTCAAGAAGACAGGTGGCAAGGTGGAGGATTTCTCCGGCGGCGGCGGCATGACCTTCTTTGCCGAACTGGAGCTGGGTTTCCTGGGCACCTGTCCCTATACCGGTCTCGCCGATGTGCTCCAGGCCTCTTTCAATGCCTATCGTGCCGGGCGCAAGCGGGATGCCTATGATATTTTCGGCCGCTTCCTGGCCTTCAATTCCCTGCCGCACGCCAACGAGTATGTGATGAAGGCGCGTGGCGTTTTCCCGGAAGATGCGATCATGCGCATCAATCCTGGCCAGGCCGCGGGTGGCGCCCGCCGCCGGGTGGGGCCGATCACCGAGGCGCAAAAGGCCCAGATCAAGCTGGCGCTGGACAGTTATCTTAAGCCCTATCTTGTGGCCTGAACGAAAAGACGAGAATGCGAGGATGCCGATGAAGACGACGTTGCTGAAGCTTGCCACGATCCTATTGGTCGGCACCTGTGCGGCCGCGCTGGCCCAGGACGCCGCTCCGTCACGCCCCGGCGCCGCAGGCGCGCAATCCAGCGCCCTCCCGCTTCCCGCCAACGCCAATGTGGTGGGCAGCGGACCGATCGTGATGCCACCGCCGCCCGCGCGCCCTGGCGCCTCCAACCGGCCGCGCGGCGACTTCACCATCCACAGCCGTCACCTCATCTATGTGACATTGCCCGGCTCCCTGGAACGGCCGATGTTTCCCAACGGCACCGGCATTGTCGTGCTGGACGCCGACAACAACTACTCCTTCGTGAAACGCATCCATCTTTGGGATTATGCCGGCAGCATGGCGCCGGAAGATATTTCCGGCGTTGCCGCCAGCCCTGCCACCAACATGCTCTATCTGTCGGCGCGGGGCCGTCTGGGTGCGCTGGATCTGGCGACCGACAAGATGGTCTGGACCACCACCCTGGACGGAAAATGCTGCGAGCGGCCCCAGGTCTCCGCCGACGGTAAGACCCTGGTGGTCGGCTCGAACCTGCAGGACTATTGGTATGTGCTGGACGCCAAAACCGGAAGGCTGATCAGGACTCTTCACGCCCCCGGCAGCATGGGCGCGCATAACCTGAACCTGAGCGCCGACGGCAAGCGCGCCTTCATGTCGCCCAACGGCAAGCTGTTGCAGATCGCCGATATCGAGACCGGCAAGATCGTCCAGAAGATCCAGTTCCCGGAAAATGTCCGGGTGCAGGCTCTCAACAAGGATTCCTCCAAAATCTATGTGAACCAGAACAATTTCCTGGGCTACATGGTCGCCGACACAAACACCGGCAAGATTTTGCAGACGGTGGAAGTCACCAGCGTGCCTTGGCGGGAGGTCTGGAACAGGACGCCCCGGCCGAAGGTGCCCCACGGCTGTCCCAGTCACGGCATCGCTCTTACCCCGGACGGCAAGGAAGTCTGGGTGGCCGACGCGCTGTTCCACAAGATTCACATCTTCAGCAACACCGACAATCCCAAGGAGATTGCCAGCATCGACACGCCGGACGATACCTTTTGGATCATGTTCGGGTTGGATGGAAAGCTTGTCTATTCCTCCTCGGGCGACGTTATCGATGTGGCGACCCACAAGGTGGTGGCCACGACCAAGAGCGAGTGGGGCACCAAGATGTACAGCGAGAAGGAGCTGGACATGACCTTTGTGGACGGCCACCTGCAGCGCGTCGCCAACCAGTTCGGCAACGAGTATGGCGATTTCGTCACAGCCGAAAAGCTGGGCGTCGGTCCGCATATGCCGGTGCTTCCGGGCAGTGCCTATCCGCTGGCGACCTCCACCGGCGAAGACCCCAATGCGGGCATGAAGCAGGCATCGGCCCAATAACCAGGTCAGCGACGGCATCAGGGCTTTTGTGAGCAGGCGTCTATCAGTCTATGCCTTGCCGGGCGTGGCGGCTCTTTTGAGCGGCTGGCTGCTGGTGGCGATGCCCGCGGCCAAGGCGCAGCAGGCCGCCACCGAGGCCACCACGCCACAAGCGGCGGCAGTCAAGATCTGCACGGCCTGTCACGGCATGGAGATGGTGACCGACACGCCCCGCGACATCGACACCTGGCATGACACGGTTCAGAAGATGATCGACCGGGGCGCGCGGGGAACACAAGATGAGTTCGAGCTGGTGATGGATTTCCTCTACCAGAATGTGACACCGGTCGACGTCAATCATGCCGATGCCGACACGCTGGCGGCGATCCTGCATACGTCCCAGACCGCGGCGCAGGCTATTGTGGCGCGGCGGACATCGCGGCCGTTCAAGGATCTGGCCGATCTGGAGGGCTCCGTGCCGGGTCTCGACAAGGCGTTGCTGGACTCCAAGAAGCGGATGATCTTTTTCCAGTAGCCGCTAGTGTCCCGATTCCGAAATTCGTACGATCTCTATATCGGGCTGCGGGCGAATTTCGGAATCGAGGGACACTGGCAACTTATTGATTCCCAGTGTCGTTTGGTTTCGAAGTTCGCTTCGAGGCTGATATCGGTGATAGTGCGAACTTCGAAACCACGACACTAGGCCGCCCGGGTCTTGCTCTTTCTTGCCGGGCTTTCCCATCCCAGCTCGCGGCTGATCTGTTCCGCGACCCCACGCACTTCCCCCGCCAGGGCCTGCATGCGGGCATCGTTCATGTACTGGGCGGCACTGGAAACGCTGATCGCCGCCTTGATCCTGCCGGTGGCGTCGCGCACCGGCGCCGCGACGCAGCGGATGCGGTCTTCATTTTCCTCCAGGTCGAAGGTATAGCCGCGCTTGGCATAGTCGCGCATGCGCCGCATCCAACTGGTTTCCGATACGCTGTAACGCTGTCCGCCGCCATTCTCGCACCGGTAGAGATCGCGCAGCCGGGCTTCGTCTTCGTCCAGCAGCAACGCCTTGCCCAAACCGGTGGAACGCAAGGGCTGAAGCTCTCCCACGCGAGAGCTGATCTCCACCCGGCGGCGGCCGGGAATCTTCTCCAGATACAAAGCGCGCGTTCCGTCCAATACGCCCAGGTGAACCGTGTCGCCGGTTTGTGCCGCCAGCTTCTCAAGATAATCGCGCGCGACCCGCGGAATGTTGAGCTGGACCCGGGCCTGGTAGCCCAGTTCAAGCGACTTGGAGCCGAGCCCATAGCCGCTGCGGGGCACAAAGGTCAGGTAGCGCCTTTCGACCAGGGTCGCAGCCAATCGATGTGCGGTGCTGCGATTGAGTTTGAGCGTGGCGGCAAGCTCCGAAAGACTGTTCACCCCGGACGCCACGGCCTCCAGAACGTCCAGCCCCCGTACCAGGGTTTGGCTTCCCAGCCAGCTTTTGGAGCGGGCAACCTTCTTTTTGCTTTTGCCCGGGTTGCTTTTGGCGGGGATAGAGCGGCTGTTCATGACAAGGGATTTCTTGTTTGGGAAAGAAGGCGGGAACGCAAGGCAGCTTTCACAGACCTGTTTAACAGCCCTGCGGGACGATCTCAATATGTGATATTCGCCATCGGGCTGAATTTTCTCTCACATTGTGAGGGAGATAGTGGCGCCAGCGAGCGTCACGGGCAGCGCTTTCACATACTGAGAGACGAACATGGCGGGAATGTCATCGTGCCTTCGAACATTTCAGCCGGGCACCCGCCTCTTCACCGCATGGAGCGTGTGATGGGTGAGGATACAGAGCGAGCGGCGATCCTCACTGCCGAACAGGTGCTGGGGTGGCCGTTCGGGTCGACGCGGCCCGATGAAGCCAAGGGCATTCAGATTGCCGGACCAGCGGGTTTTGGGTCACTGCATATCGGTGAGTTGCCGGCGCTCGGCCTCTCTAAAAACGCCAGGTTTCGGCCGGAAAATCGTCAAACCTGCGAGCAAAACCTGCCGGGTCATTGACCAACCGCTAACCCGTCCTGTGCCAGTTTGGCGCCATGTCCGCACCAAGACCTGTCTGCAGATTTGCGCCGGAATGGGGCTGCGTGGCCGTGATCGGCCTGATCGATCTGGTATGGGCGCACGCCATAGGCTTTCGGCTGTTGGTCGCCCCCACAGACTTCATCATGGCCGCGGGTGCCTCGGCTCTCTGGATTGCCGCGCGCAAGCTCCACTCGGAACGCGGCGCGTTGGTCATGGAATTTATCTGTCTTTCCCTGGCAGGCGTGGTGTTCGAGATTTTCTCGTACTTGGCGATGGGCAGCGCCTACGGCCCGCTCTGGGATACTCCCTTTCTGGCGGCCGATCGCGCTTTGGGTTTCGACTGGCTGGCGCTTTATAACTGGGTCACGGCCCAGACGGTGTTGGGGTTCACCCTGCATGTTCTTTACGTCAGCATCGTGGTGCAGGCTTTTATCGCGGGCATCGTGCTGGGCTTGCGGGGGGAGCGGCAGCGGATGGCGGATCTCTATCGCATCGTGTCTCTCGCCAGCTTGATTACCTGTATCGGCGCGATGTTCTTTCCCGCGCTTGGGCCGTTCAAGGTATTTGCCGTCCAGGGCCGCGGCGCATACCTGCCGGATATGGAGCATCTGCTCACCCACCAAAACCTGACTTTCCACCTGTCGCAATTGACGGGCGTGGTGACTTTTCCCTCCTTCCATGTGGTGGTGGCTCTCGCCTATGCCTGGGGGCTTCGCCATGCCGGCCGGTTCGGGCGTGTGATGGTGGTGCTGAACCTGGCCATGCTGCCCTCCATCCCGGTCTATGGCGGCCATTATCTGGTGGACGCGATCGCCGGTGCCGCCGTGATGCTGGTGTCGCTGGGAATCGTAAAGGCGATCCCCATGCTTGCCGGGCGCCTGGCGGTTTATGCCCAACGCCCTCCCGCGAAGGTTTCGGTGGGCATTTAGCCCGACCAGTGCTTAACCCAGGTCATCTTCCCGCGGACCAGCCGCACGACAATTCGTATTGCCGTGGTACCGGCCCCTTTTGCGGCCATTGAGCAGGGGCGCCCGGCAATGCCATATTGTCGGAGTTAAAGAGAAAATTTCGGGGAGGCATCATGCTGAGAACAAGATATTTGCTGCTGGCGGGGCTCCTGTCGCTGACCTCTGTTCCGGCTCAGGCCCAAATGACGGGGATGAATTTTCCCGCCGATCCTTACACCGCTTCCAGCCCTTTATCGCGAACCCATGTGCCGCTGGCGCAACGGATCGCCAATGGCGCCGGTCCCGATTATCCGGCCCATCCTTCGGTGCATAACGGATCGGGTCCGATGAATTACGTGGCGCTGTTCGACGGCCGTGCCGATAGCGCCAAATTCAACCTGGGCGTCAACCTGTTCTTCCTGCATCGCGGCGTGCTTCCCCCCGGCGGCGGGATCGGAGAGCATTTCCACAATTATTGCGAAGAGATGTTCGTGATCCTGGACGGAGAGGCGGAATATTCCATCGAGAGCAGGACCTCGGTGCTCAAAGGTCCGGCCGGCGCGGTGGCGCGGCTGGGGCGCAGCCATGCCATCACCAACCAGTCGGGCAAGCCCGTGCAGTGGATGAACATCAATGTCGGCCTGTTGCCGCACTTCTACGATGCCTGGAATCTGGATGACGGCCGCGTCGGCGCGCCCAAGGATGCCATTCCCCAGTTCATCCATATGGATCTGTCCAAGTCCTTGGACAAACCCGTCAGCAACTTCGAAGGGGGAACGGGCACGGTGATGTATCACCGCGGCCTTGATCCCAGCACCTTCTACAGCACCTGGTCCTATGTCGATCACCTGCTGCTGCCGCCGGGCACCAGCGCCGGTCCCAACACCAAGCCCGACATGGCCGAAGTCTATTATGTGATGAGCGGGGAGGGCACCGCCACCATCGGCGGCGAGACCGTGCAAATCCATGCGGGAGATGCTGTCCCCGCCGCATTGGGGGAAAGCCGGGCCTTTGCCGCCACGGCTGCGCCGCTGGAATTCATGGTGATCGGCATTGCCCGGGATTTCAACGCCAAGATGGCTTACATGATGACGGATGAAAGCAAGAGGCGGACCGGGCCGCGCTGAGCCGCGTGTTTGTGCCTTCTCTCTTGTGGTTCACCGGAAAAATGGCGCAGATGGCGGCTGTCGATCTATGCGCCTGAATGAGAAGTGGATTGGGGTATGACCAAAAAGATTTATCGCGGCGTCTTTCCCGTGGCGCCGACCGTCTTCGATGCCTCGGGGCAGCTCGATTTGGAAGGCCAGCGGCGTTGCATCGATTTCATGATTGATGCCGGCTCGCATGGCATCTGCATCCTCGCCAATTTTTCCGAACAGTTTTCCCTCACCGATGCGGAGCGGGAAACCGTCATGCGCACGGTCCTGGAGCATGTCGCAGGCCGGGTGCCGGTGATTGTCACCACCACCCATTTCGGCTCGTCGGTGTGTGCGGAACGCAGCCGCCAGGCCCAGGAAGCCGGTGCCGCCATGGTGATGATCATGCCGCCGTATCACGGCGCCACCGTCAGGGTGCCGGAGCATGGCATCATGGAGTTCTTCAAACGCGTTTCGGACCGGATTTCCATTCCCATCATGATCCAGGATGCTCCGGTGGCGGGTACGCCTTTGTCGGCAGCCTTTCTGGCCCGGATGGCAAGTGAGATCGCTAACATCCGCTACTTCAAGATCGAGACCGCCCAGGCGGCCGCCAAGCTGCGCGAACTGATCCGGCTGGGCGGAGACGTCATCGAAGGGCCCTGGGATGGCGAAGAGGGTATCACCCTCTATCCCGACCTGGAGGCTGGCGCCACCGGCTCCATGACCGGCGGCGGTTTTGCCGACGGCATTCGCACTATTTTCGATCCCTTTCAGGCCGGCCGCCGCGAAGAGGCCTTCCAGGCCTACATGCGCTGGCTGCCGCTGATCAATTACGAAAACCGTCAATGCGGCTTGCAGGCCGCCAAGATCCTGATGGAGGCGGGCGGCGTGATCAAATCCGGCGCGCCGCGCCATCCCCTGCTGCCGCTCGATCCGGCGATCCGCAAAGGGTTGCTGGAGGTGGCAGAGCGGCTCGATCCGCTGGTGTTGAGGTGGGCGAGGTAATGCTCTAACTGTTTCCAGAGCGATTGTGCTTGTTTAAGGCCCCGCCCAGATCGGACAGATGAAACGGTCACCTTCCAATCTGCGGATACCGGGCACGATCGCCCGCGATCTCGGCGTCAAAGTGGTATCCGGCAAGCTCAAGCCCGGCGCGGTGCTGGAGGGCGAAATCGCTGCCAGTGGCCAGCGCAAGGTTTCCAGATCGGCCTATCGCGAAGCTGTGCGCATCCTGGTGGCCAAGGGGCTTGTCCAGTCCAAGCCCAAGGCTGGCACGCGTGTCAATGACCGCGCCGTCTGGCATCTGCTCGATCCCGATGTCCTGTCCTGGATCTTTCAGGCCGCGCCCGACAAGAACATCCTGATCGATCTTTTCGAACTTCGAAGGCTGGTCGAGCCGGAAGCCGCGGCCCTGGCGGCACAGAGGCGTACAAGCCGGCATTTAAAACAGATGGCCGCTGCGCTTGACGGCATGGCACACCATACCTTGATCAATGAAGCGGGCCGGGCCGCCGACAAGGATTTCCATGCCACCTTGCTGGACGCCTCGCGAAATCTCTTTTTGAGTTCGCTCGCCAGCAGCATCAATGCCGCGGTGGCCTGGTCGACCATTTTCAAGCAGCGTTACGAACCGCTGAAGCGCGATCCCGTGCCGGACCATCGCAAGGTCTATGACGCAGTGGCGGCCGGCGATGCGTCCGCAGCGCGCCGGGCGATGACCGAACTGGTCGAGCTGGCCTATATCGACATCAAGAAGGCGCCGAAGTCGCCCGGCGCCGCGCTCAAGCAGGGCAAGGCGCGCATCGCCAGGAAGCGGGCCGCAATCAGCCGGTGAACCCCGGCGGGTTGCCTGTGCGGGAATTGTCTGAGTATATTTGGCGCCGATAAATCGGGCGGCGATGCGGCCATCCAAAAACAAGAGTTGGGAGCGCCATGAGGATTTCTCGCAGAAGCGTGCTGGCGGCATCGGCGTCCGCGCCGTTCATCGCCTCCAATCCGGCGCTGGCGGCGCCGGCAAGGATATTGCTCCACAGCGAACGTCATCGGGGCGAGATCGACAAGAAGATCTTCGGCAACTTCATCGAGCATCTGGGCCGTTGCATCACCGGGGGAATATTCGACGAAGGCTCCCCGCTCTCCGACAAGGAAGGTTTCCGCAAGGATGTGATCGGCGCCGTCAAGGATTTGAACGTGCCTTTGCTGCGCTGGCCGGGCGGCAATTTCTCCTCCAACTACAATTGGCGCGACGGCATCGGTCCGCGCGACAAGCGTCCGCCACGCCTGGAAATGGCCTGGGGTACGACCGAGGACAATCGCTTTGGAACCCATGAATTCATGGACTATATCGATCAGGTCGGCGCCGAACCCTATATCTGCCTCAATCTCGGCACCGGCACCTGGAGCGACGCGCAGCAATGGATCGAATATGTCAATGGCAGCCAGGACACCGAGATCACGCGACTGCGCAAGAAGAACGGCCGGGACAAGCCGTGGAAGGTGAAATATTGGGGCCTGGGCAATGAGATGGACGGCTATTGGCAAATGGGCCATCGCTCGGCCTCCGATTATGCCGCCTTTGCGCTCGAAGCTGCCAAGCTCGCCAAACTCACCGATCCCGATGTCAAGCTGATCGCCGCCGGCGCCTCCAACTATCGCGCCGGTTCGGACTGGATCGGCTGGAACCGTACCGTGCTGGAATCCCTGCGCGACTATGCCGATTATATTTCGATCCATCTCTATGTCGGCAATGCCGCCAACGACTATGCCGATTTCGTCGCCAGCCCGATCGAGATGGACCAGAAGATCGACATCCTGGCCGGGCTGATCAACGCGGCGATGGCGCAGCGCACCGACCATGTCACCGGCCAACCGATGCGGGACAATCGCAAGCTTTATATCGCGTTCGATGAATGGAATGTGTGGTACCGCGCCCGGGGCGACAGCCAGCGGGGCCGCCGCATCCTGGAAGAGCATTACAATCTGGAAGACGCGCTGGTGGTGGCGGGCTTCCTGAACTCCCTGGTCAACCATGCCGATGTGGTCAAGATCGCCAATATGGCCCAATTGGTGAATGTGATCGCGCCCATCTTCACCAACGACAAGGGACTCTTCCTGCAGACCATCTATTTCCCGCTGCAGCTCTTCAGCCGCAACGTGAAGGGCAACAGTCTGGAAGTCCTGATCGACAGTCCGGTTTATAAGAGCCGGCGTTTCGACCGGGTGCCCTATCTGGATGCTTCCGCCTCGCTCGATGGCGCGGATCTGGTGGTCAATGTGGTCAACCGCCACCAGGATCAGGCCATCGAGGCGGTGATCGGGCTTGAGGACAAGAGTTTCGCAGGCGCGGTCTCGGTGGCCGAGGTCAACGGGCCCGATATCAAGGCCCAGAACGACTTCGGCAAGATGGCGGTTGCCGCCCGAACCAGCACGGCCAATGCCGGCGGCAACAGCCTGACCTATAATTTTCCTCCCCACTCCTATACCCAGTTGAAGGCGCGGCTGGCCTGAGCCGATAATCGGGCGGCCCGCAATAGAATCTGGAGGGTCCATGGCCCGGATGCATCGCAGAAACCTGTTCCGGCTGGCCGGATCGCTGCCGGTGCTTGCGGGACTTCCCGCGGCTGCCGCGCCGCAGCACATTGTCGTCATGGTCGAGCCGGGCAACGGCGCCGCGGCCAGCCCGCCTGTGGTGCGTGCCCTGGAGCAGTTGCGCCAAGCCTTGAGCGCGCGCGGGGCCCGCTTGGAAGCTGTTACGGCCAATAGTACGCCCGCGGGGACGAGCTTTGCCCTGGTCCTGGCCGGCCCGGGTTCCGCGCTGACGGAAGGCTTCCCGTCCAGGCGCCGGATTGGCCTGGTGGCGGAGCAATTCCAGATCGTGCCTGGCACCTGGTCGGGCAAGCCGGCGCTGCTGATCTGTGCCGCCGACATACGAGGCTTTGTGTATGGGCTGCTGGAAATGGCCGAGCAGGTTCGGTTCGGCGGTGTCGCGGCCTTGCACCTCAAGCAGGAAATAGAGGGGCGGCCCGCCAATCGCGTGCGCAGCGTGGCGCGCGCTTTCTGCAGTGAGATAGAGGACAAGCCCTGGTTCTACGGCCGCGAATTCTGGCAGGGCTATCTCGACATGCTGGTGGCCTGCCGGTTCAACCGGTTCAATTTCTCGCTGGGGATCGCCTATGATTTCCCGCGCGGCGTCACCGACGATTATTTTCATTTCCCCTATCCCTATCTGGTCACCGTACCGGGTCATGACGTGCGCGCCGTGCCGTTGGCCGATGGCGAGCGCGAGCGCAATCTGGAGACGCTGCAGTTCATTGCGCGCGAGACGGTGGCGCGGGGTCTCGATTTCCAACTGGGCCTTTGGACCCATGCCTATCAATGGACCGACAGCCCGGATTCCACCCATCATATCACCGGCCTGACACCGCAGACGCATGGGCCTTACTGCCGCGATGCCTTGGGGATTCTGCTCAAAGCGTGTCCGGAAATCTCCGGCCTCACCATCCGCATCCACGGGGAAAGCGGCGTGCCGGAAGGCAGCTATCCTTTCTGGCAGACCTTGTTCGATGCGATCCCCGCGGCCGGCAGGACGATCGAGATCGACATGCATGCCAAGGGGCTCAACCAGATCATGATCGACATGGCGGCCAAGACCGGCATGCCGGTCAAGGCGGGCGCCAAATATTCCGCCGAGCATCAAAGCCTGGGCTATCACCAGGCCGACATAAGGCCGGTGGAAATTCCCCGGCCTGGCGGGTCCACCAATGCGGTGTTCGCCGTCAGCGAAGGCGACCGCCGTTTCACCCGTTATGGCTATGCCGATCTCTATCAGGATGGCGCGAAATTCGAGCTTCTCTATCGGCTGTGGCCGGGTACCCAGCATCATCTGTTGTGGGGCGATCCCGCTCAGGCAGCCGCTTTCGGCCGCAGCGCTCACTTCTGCAATGCGAGTGGTTTCGAGCTGATGGAACCGTTGACCTTCAAGGGGCGGGAAGGCTCAGGCCATGCGGGTGGACGTTGCGCCTATGCCGACAAGAGTTTGGATCCCGGCATCGACGACTGGAAGAAGTTTGCGCCCGCCTATCGTTTGTGGGGGCGCCTTTTATACAATCCGGACGCCACGCCCGAGGCCTGGCGGCGCGATTTCAAGCAGCGCTACGGCAAGGCGGCCTCTGCAGCGGAAGAAGCGCTGTCGAACGCCAGCCGGATCATGCCGCTTTTGACGTCTGCTCATCTTCCTTCGGCGTCCAACCACGATCTGCAATATGAAATGGCGATGAACATGCCGATCGTGGCCGGCGTGGACACGCCTTACAACGATACGCCGGAGCCCAAACTCTACGGCTATGCCAGCCCGTTGGACCCGCAGCTTTTCTCAACCATTGCGGACTGCGCCGATGACCTGATCGCGGGCCGTGCCAACGCCAAATATTCGCCGGTCGAGGTGGCAACCTGGCTGGACGGTTTTGCGGGCGCATCGGAAAAGGCGCTTGCCCGGGCGCGCGGACAAGCTGCCGGCAATGCCGATTTCCGCCGCATGGACGAAGACGTGCGCATCGTCAACGCCATGGGCCGCTTTTATGCCGCCAAGCTGCGCGCTGCGCTGCTCTATGAAATCTGGATGAAAGGCCACGACCCCAAGGCCGGCGCCTTGGCGCTGGCCCAGTACAAGAAAGGCCGCGCCGCCTGGGCGGCGATGGCAGAACGCGCCAATAAGATCTATGCCGCCGATGTCTCTTATGGCCGCATCCCCAAGCGGCGCGGCCATTGGAGCGACAGGCTGGCCGGTATCGACAAGGACATCGCGGCGATGCAGTCCTCGTTGTCCGGCGGAACATCCGGCGCGAATGCGTCCCATGCCGTTGCCGTTGCGACCTCGATCCCCAAGCGGCCCGCCGTGGCGTGCACCCATGTGGCGCCGGAACAGTTCACACCGGGCAGCGTCCTCAATCTGTCGTTAACGGTGCGGGAGAACGTTTCCGCCAAACTGCATTACCGCCACGTCAACCAAGCCGAACGCTGGCGCAGCCTCGATATGACCCGCTCGAACGGAGATTTTGTTGCGGCGATCCCGGCCGACTACACCGCCTCGCCATTCCCGCTGCAATATTATTTTGAATTGTCGCGACCCGGCGCGGCCTGGCTCTACCCCGCGTTCAATGCAACCCTGTCGAACCAGCCCTATTATGCGGTGTGGAAGCGGCAGTAGCGGCGCCCGCTTGCCGGTAAGGTGAGGGGCGTGCTTTGCTCGATGTTTGTGGCGGTTCTGTAGGCGTGACATGGCAAGCGGGCAGGCGAAAATGACGCCTCAAGCGAAGGCGGGATATCGTTGATGCGTCCGGCGCTTTCCGGTCAGCCGGCGCTTGTTACGGGAGCCAGTTCTGGAATTGGCCGCGCCATTGCGTTGGCATTGGCCCGGGCCGGTGCGGATGTGGCGATAAACCACATCGCGCAGGAGGATGCGGCGCGGGAATTGGCGCAGGACATCAAGTCCATGGGGCGGAGGGTACTTTTGCTGAAAGCGGATGTCAGCAAAGAGGACGAAGTCGAAGATATGTTCCGCTCCGCCATCGGATATTTCGGCACATTGCATATCCTGGTGAACAATGCGGGCCTGCAGGCCGACGCCACGCTGCAGACCATGTCCCTCAAGCAATGGAATCAGGCGCTAGGCACAAATCTGACAAGCCAGTTCCTGTGCATCCGGGAGGCGGCGAAAGAATTCCAACGGCGCGGCATTGTGCCGGAAATTTCCAAGGCCGCCGGGAAAATGATTTGTGTCAGCTCCATCCATCAGGATGTCGCCTGGGCCGGGCACGCCAATTACGCAGCATCCAAGGGCGGAGTGAAGATGTTGGTGAAGAGTGCTGCGCTGGAACTGGCGCCGAAACGCATTCGCGTCAACAGCATAGCGCCCGGCGCCATCAAAACGCCCATCAACACCCAAGCCTGGAATACACCTGAAGCGCATGAACGGCTCAAGGCTCTGATTCCCTATGGCCGCGCCGGCGAGGTCGAAGATATTGCGCAAGCGGCGGTATGGCTGGCATCGGACGAAGCCGATTATGTGACCGGCGCCACCCTGACGATCGATGGCGGTCTGTCGCTCGCCTTGCAGGGCGGGGATGACGGCTGACCGGTCCATGGAAAGATACTTCTGGGACCGGCTGGGCGAATTCGGCGATGCGATCGCCCTGATAGACGAGCAGCAAAGAGAAAAATGGTCCTACAGGCGATTGGCGGAAACTGTTGTTGCAGGGGCTGCGCAATTACAAGGGCCACGGAAAAAAGTGGTTTTCCTATTCGCAAACAACGATGCCGGTGCGATCCTTTGTTATATGAGCGCATTGGCGGCCGGGCATCTGATCTATCTTGGACGCGGATCGGTGGACTGGACCGATACGGCCGATCTGCTCGAGAGATACCGGCCTGATATCATTTTGTGGAAAGGAATTGACGGAGAGTTTCCGTTTCCCTATCGGCATGATGACGATTTCTTCGGGTATCGGCGCGTGGAACGGCGTGGCAACCAGCCTGCGCCGGGCAGCGATCTGGCGCTGCTTTTGTCCACCTCCGGCTCGTTGGGGAGCCCGAAACTGGTCCGCCTGTCCAGGCGGAATGTCGCGGTGGCGGCTTCTCAAGTCGCGAAGGCGCTGGGGCTGGAACGCTCTCACAGGGCGATCACCAGCCTGCCGCTGAATTTTGTCTATGGATTGAGCGTCGTTCACAGTCACCTTCAGGTGGGAGCTTCGCTTGTTCTCACCAGACGGTCCGTCCAGGATCGTGCCTTCTGGCAGCTGCTGGACGAGACCAAGGTCACCAGCTTTGCTGCTGTGCCCTGGACGCTGCGGGCCTTGCAGTCGATCTCCTTCGATCCTGCACGCCACCCAAGCCTTCGGTCCATTTCGCTGTCGGGCGGGGCGCTGGAGCCGCAATCGCTGGCCTGGCTGAAAAAGTTGGCGGAGCGGGGTCTACGTATCTTTTCCATGTATGGACAGACTGAAGCGTCCGGCCGGATGTGCGTATTGCCTTGTGAAGAACTGGCCATGAAGCCCGGTTCGGTGGGGCTTCCCGTCGAAGGAAGCAGCATCCGGTGCGACGCAGAGGCAAATGTTGTCTTCCAGGGGCCCAATGTCATGCTGGGCTACGCGCGGCGGCGTGAGGATCTAACCGACACCGACGACCTTGGGAGCATTCTTGCCACTGGTGACCGCGGTTACCTGGACGAAGAGGGGTATCTCTACATCACGGGTAGAACGTCGCGCATCGCAAAGCTTTTTGGATTGCGGATCAATCTCGATGAGATTGAAGCGGCTTTGGGTCCGGTCGTGGTTGCTTGCGATGATGGGCACCTGACCGTGTTCGTGGAAAAGCAGAAACCGGATGGGCTGGACGGGAATCTGCGCGCATTGCTGCAGCGGCTGCGGGTGCCCGAGCACTGTGCCCGGATAGAGGTGCTGGCGGAATTTCCCCGCAACGAGGCTGGAAAGATCCGCTATGCGGAGCTGCAAACCCTATAGAACAGTCTCACATCAGATCGTGCCTTCCTGAATCTCTCCCGCGGATTGGTGCCGGGCCTGGGCGACGACCAGGGCCAGTTGCGCAACGGTAGGATTGTCGAACACGGTTCCGGGATCGATCTCGACCCCGACTTCCTGGGAGATGCGAAACAGCAAGGTCATCATCTGCAGGGAATCGCCGCCGGCTTCGAAGAAATTGCTTTCCACCGAAATGTCTTGCGTCCCCAGGATGTCTTTCCACATGGACAGGAGGAGTTCTCGGCTGGCCACGGCGAGCAGTGCGACTTCGGAATTGTCTTGCATATACGTCTCCTCTCGATCTGTCGCCACTACCTGCCGCGGCGAAGTTGTCTGCGGACCAGGTGGCCGGATTCGGAAATGTCTTTGTGATGCCAGGCCGCCTGTGCCCGGATATCGGGTCTCAGTATCGCAGAGGTTTCGTTACGGCTGCTGACCGACCAGTTGAGATAGCTGATCTGATTCTTTTCAAGAAAATGCCACCAACGCCTGACTTCCGAGCGGTCTAGCGGGCCGTTGCCGTCTTCCCGGCAGGTGCCCCATTCGGTCACCATCAGCGCGGTGCCCATGCGAAGCGCGCGCTCCGCCTTGTCGCGCAACGCCTGCCCATGCGAGGCGGCATAAAAGTGCAGTGCATAAGCCAGGTTGGGAAAAGACAGTGGATCATTTGCCGCTACATCGACATCCCGGCACCAGTTCCGGGTTCCCGCCACGATCAGGTTTCGGGATTCCCGCGCCCGTATCCGTTCGATGACCGCGGTATGGTGGCGTTTGATGTCCTGCCAGGAATATTCCGCCGCCGGTTCATTCCAGGGTTCGTAGATGATGTTGGGATATTGTCCGAATTTTTCCGCGATTTCTCCAAAAAATTGCACTGCCCGGTCCGTTTCGGGATGATGGGCATGCCAATCGACCACTACATAGAGGCCGAGTTCGATCGCGGCCTCTATGACCGTGTCGATCTTGCTCCGTTCGGCAGCGGGATTTTCCAGATACCCCTGGTGATGCACACCCAAAGGCGCGCGGACGATCGTGACACCCCAGTCGTCCTTGAGCCATTGCAGGGTGGCAGGTGTGAAATACGCCGGCTGCCATTGGCTCCAGAAAAGCGACATGCCGCGCAGCACCACGGGTTGCCTATCCTGCCCGACTATCCTGTTTCCCTTAACAGCCAGAAAACCATGTTGCTCCACCGCCGGTCGGTTGCGCTGGTCCGCACGAAACCAATGCCAAGGCGCTGTTGCCAGGCGTTGCATCACAGGTTCGACCTAGGAATAGAGCGAATGAGAGAGCGCAACGGCTGCCGACCAAATCCTGAAGGCTGCCGCGGATCCCAGAATGAAAGGCGGCTCCGCGATCGGCAGCAATGTGATCGCACGCTCCAGCGAAGCCCCCGCATGATCGAGGTCCGGCGCAAGATTGATGGGAGGCATCCCCGATGAAATGCCTTCATTTTTATTTTCATAGGGCATCATCTGTCCGCCATAACCCCCGCACGGCGCCGAACCCCCTCTCAAAGTATTGAATTGCTGAGAGGAGAAGATAACCTAAGTATACTGTACAAGAATAGTCAACACATGGCACCCGGGGGAATCTTGTCTGCCAGCGATGCCGAAATACTCGTCTGCACACTGGGCACGCGCGGTGACATCCTGCCCTTTTTGGCCCTATGCACACCCTTCATCAGGAAGGGACACCGGGTCACGGTGCTGACCAACCGGAATTGGAAAGACTTGGTCGAGAATATCGGCGCGGAATTTCACGAAATCGCCGGCCAGGACCTTTCCCAAAGCGGACGCGACGACAAGGCTTTTTACCGCTCCAGCACATTTCCATCTTTTTCACGCAGCTTTTCCTTCATTCGTCAAAAAGCGGTCACCAATCCCCGTTGCGCCGTCATCTACCGCTTCAACATGCTGGGCGCGGAATGCGCCGCCAGGAAATTCCAGCTCCCGAGCATCAAGGTCGCGCTGCAGCCTTCGGTCATCAGGTCGGCGGAGCGCCCGCCCTGGCCGCTGACGCGGCTGGTCCACGGGCCTTTGGCGGGATTGGCCAAGAAGGTCATCGTCCCTGCGGTCTATAAGATCGGTGAGATCGCGGCCGAATATCGCGAATATACCAACAGCTTCCTGAACGAAGTGGGTTTCGAGAGGTTGGCCTTAGGAAGCCGGTTGGAAACGGAAGATCTGTTTCTGGTCCTCTGTCCCGACTGGTTCGCCATGCCGCAAAAGGACTGGCCGGACCGCTCCCGCCTGACGGGTTTCCTGTTCCTGGACGGGGATCAGCAGGATGACGAACTGGAGGCCTTCGTCTCAGCCAACGGTCCTCCTTTGGTGTTCACCCCCGGCACCGGTGTGTCGGAAGTAGAAGCTTTTTTTGAGCGTGCTACTTCGCTATGCCTGGCGCTGAGCATGGCCGGCGTGTTCCTCAGCCCGGTGCTTCGGCATAACGGAACGCGATGGCCGGAGCGGATACTGGCCCGGGACCATGCAGAGCTTCATTGGCTTTTGCCGCGTTCGCGAATGCTGGTACATCACGGCGGTATTGGATCCACGGCCCAGGCGATACGGGCGGGTATACCGCAACTCGTCTTGCCGGACCGGTTCGACCAGCCCGACAACGCGTTGCGCGTGGCGATTTTGGGACTGGGCGGCGCGGTATTTTCCAGGGATCCCGATCTGAGCGAACTCACGGAGATGATCCGCAATATCCTGGTAAGCGCCACCGTCGAGCGGCAGGTGCAGACGGGAGCCGCGCTGGTGCGCGCCCATCCCTCGCGCGATCTGGCCCACCAAATGATCTGCGCAGTCATGGATCGGTATTTCAGGACCGGCGCGATCTCTCCAACGGCGCAAGCGTCCCGCCGGGCCACGACGGAACTGTTGTCGTGAAGACCATTGCCGCCACGGTCCTGCAGCTTCAGAAAAAAGGGATCAGCCTGGTCCGCGAAGGCGATGACATTCGCTACAGGGCTGCATCGGACGGGCCGCCAGCCGCTATCCTGCAGGAACTTTCGCGGCGGCGGGACGAGCTTTTTCTGTATTGGCAGGCGCGAGATTCCATGGTGTTTCCGCCTCTGGGCCGCAGCGGAGAGCCGACCCTACCCTCCATCACACAGGAGATGTGGTGGCGTTGGATCGATCAGGACACCTCGCTGACGCTTTCGCTGATGGAGTTCGTGAAGGGGAGCAGCACCGAAGCGCTTGTCGAAACAATAAAGGGAATGGCAATGCGGCATGAAACGTTGCGCTCCCGCTTTTCCGAGGAGAACGGCGTCCTGAAGGTGGCATTCAACGCTGCTGCCGGTTTCAGGGTCGAGACGGAAACTCTATCATCTTCAGCAACCGTCGAGAGCTTAAAGGGCCTTGTCGATGCCTTCATTGCCCGGCCGCTTACCGCCGGCGCGGATTGGCTCGTCCGGGCCAAGGTCTTTTGGGTGCCGCACAAAGGCCATGTCGCAGTCATCGTGGCGAACCACTTGGTGGTTGACGGAACGTCCATCGATATTTTGAGGGCGGAACTGCGGCGTCCCGAAAAAATGCCCGCCCCGGGACGCGGTGAGACCCTGTCCTATTCGGATTTTGCCGCTTGGCAGAGGACCTGCCTGGGCCGTTCGGGACAGGCACTGGCGGCCTACTGGTCTGCCTGGAGCCGAAGCCAGCCGGAACTTTTTTCTCCCGGCGGCAAAATTCCCTTGCGATGGCGTCCCGGCATCAAGGTTCGCAGGACCTTCACCATACCGCGATTTGCACACAGTGCCCTGATCGAATTCGCCGGTAAGAACGCCACCTTCCCCTTCATGGTCTACCTGGCCCTGCTGGCGCTTGCTGTGGCTCGCTGGTCGGGACAGTCGAGGTTTCCGCTCCGCTGCATCTGCGACAGCAGGACCGTTTCCGCCCTGTCTTCCGTGGTGGGCCTTATGACGGGCGCCGATGCGATCGGAATTTCCTGGAATGCTAACCACAGCTTCATGGACAATCTGAAGGAGATAGAGGCGGAATATCACGCCGCCGGCAGGCTGCGTTTACCGAACATCTATGCCTTTCCACCTTTTGCTGTCGATGCGCATGAGCATGATCAGCGGCACAACATTGCGGTCGTCATGAACCATCGCAAGACAGCTTCCCATATGGGAGAGGCTTTTCCGCCGCCTGAAAGCTGGCCGCCGCCGGAAGGCGTGCCCAGGCGGGATATATGGCGCCACCCGGTATCGTCTATCTGCCTGGAGCTGACTCAGTTGGGAGAAATGGCGACTGCGGCTTTCCTGATGCACGAAGACACCCTGACGGCGGCAGAGCAGGACGGGTTCATCCAAACATTTTTCAATGTTTTTGAAGCAACCGTGTTGCGCGGCAATGAAGCGGCGAAGGAACTCGCGCCGCGCGCTGAAACTGTCTCGAAAAGGTGATCTGTCTTTTTGCCAACTTTACTGTTGGCTAAATAGTATAGATATGTCTAGCTTATGGCGGGCGACAAGAATTCTTCTGGGTTGGGAATGTTCAAGCCATTCTTCTGGATAAAACCGGAGCGCGTAGAATTGCGGGCTTTGACGGCGGTGCCGCGCCTGGCCGAATTCCTGCCCGTCACCAAACTCAGCCGTTCATTGCCGGACTGGTGGCGGGACCTTCCTTCGACTTTCGAACCGCCGCCGCCGCCCCCGCCACCGCCGAATTCCAAAGCGCCGCCGCCCATGCCGCGACCCCAGACCCAGCTGAGTTCGAAGCATTGCTATGCGATGCAGGAAACGTTCAAGACAGGTTTAGGCATTCCGCTTTGGGCGGATCATACCATCAGCCTCACGCCGGACGGGCGCGCCAATGCGCAGGCACCCGGAAAGGGCAAGCCCGGAACCCAGCATCCGCCGCTGCAATTCACCGGCATGCTGGCACCCAGTGCCCTGCATTTCAAATTCCATTCGCCTTGGTGGCTGGTGTCGAAGAAATCGGTGCACTTCTGGATGTGTCATCCCTTCTACCACCAGCGCGACCCCTTCCGTTACCACGCAATGTCGGGATCGGTGGAATACCGCAACCAGCATTCGACCAATGTGAATGTCGTGTTCCGCAAGCCGACGGCGCCGACGGATATCGAGTTCAGCGCGGGCGAAATGATCTGCTACCTGATCCCCATGACAGACCTGCGCGTCGATCTGGTGGTCGAGGAGGTCAGCGATGCGGAGATCGAGCGCATCAATTTTACACGTAATATCACGACGCGGCCTCTGCTGTTCAACCGAAAATGGAACAAGGGCGGGGATTAGGCGCCATGCGGGGGAAACGGCCGCGGATAGCGCATAAGCCAACGGGGCACGATGATGGAATATGACTGGGCAATGGGACTGGTGAACGAGCTGTTGTGGGACAGCATGATGACGGCCGGACCCCTGCTGATCGCCACCCTGATCACCGGCGTATTGATTTCAATCCTGCAAGTGGCGACCCAGATACAGGAGATGACCTTGAGCTATGTGCCCAAGCTCGCAGTATCCGGGATCGTCCTGGTGTTGTTGGGCTCCTGGATGATTCACCGGGTCACCTACTTTGCCCTGAAAATGATTTCCCTGATACCGGATATGCATTAGCCATGCCGCAGAGCGGACTCGCATCCTGGATCGTGTCGTGCCTGTTGGTGGGATTACGTGTGGCCCCCGTCTTTGCTTTCGCCCCGCCTTTCTCTCTTACCCGCATGCCCCGGCTCTTTCTGGTATTGCTGGGGTTGGGACTGTCGGTCAGTCTGGTCGCCGCCTATCCGCAAGCCACGCGCCTGGTGGATCTCAGCACCTATGGCGTTGTGATCGCCGCCTTGCGGGAAGCCGCGCTGGGCACCATGTTTGTGCTGGTCTTCCAGATTGTATTCGGAGCGCTGTATCTGGCGGGCCGCACAGTCGATCTGCAAGCCGGCTTTGGTTTCGCGCTTTTGATCGATCCCACCTCGCAGGCGCAGTTGCCGCTGGTGGGAACGCTGTTCGCCTATGCCGCCGCGGCCGTGTTCTTTTCCTTTAACGGCCATATAGATCTCTTGCGGCTGCTGGCAGCCTCGCTTGATGCAGTGCCGATAGGAAGCTGGGCTCTTCCTTCCTCGATTGCGCGCCTTTCGAGCTTCATGTCCATGGTTTTCCTGATGGCGATGGGGGTGGCCGCCGCCTCCATCCTGGCGCTCTTCCTCGTGGATATGGTGATCGCCCTTCTTTCGCGCACCGTGCCGCAGATGAATGTCCTGGTCTTGGGTTTTCAGGTCAAATCACTCGTCCTGTTCCTGGTGCTGCCTTCGTCGTTCGGGATGGCGGGCGCGCTGTTCCTGCGGCTGATGACCCTCACCCTCGAAGCGCTGCCGCGGATCATCTAGCCATGGCCGAAGGGGAATTGGACAAATCCGAACAGGCAACGCCCTTCAAGCTGCAAAAGGCGCGCGAAAAAGGAACGGTCGCGCGCGGCACGGATTTGGGTTTTCTCACCGGCCTCATCGCCTTCCTGGGCTATCTGTGGATTGCGGGACCGGGCATGACGAAGGCCATCGCCGTCGCCACCCAGAGGACGATTGTCAGCGCCGCCACCCTGTCGGACGGCCCCAATGCGGTGCTGTCGGTGGTTGGCCCACTCTTTTCCCTGGCGCTGCGGCCGCTTCTTCTGATGGCGGCAACCGTGTTCGCCGTCGTCTTGCTGTTCGAGGTGTTGCAAACCGGGGTGGTGTTCTCAGCCCAGCCGCTGAAACCCGACTTCAGCCGCATGAACCCCGTCACCGGGTTCAGGCGTCTCTTCACGCTTCGTCTCCTGCTCGAGACCGTCAAGAACGTCCTGAAGATGTGTTTCTACGTGGGGGCGGGATACTTGGTCATCCATCACGCGATCACGGCCGACATCGGCGCTGTCCGTGACGCCAGCACGCTTCTGGCGCTGATCGCACATGCCGCTTTCCGCCTCCTGCTGGCCTTTGCGGGAGTGGCGCTGCTGTTCGCCGTGCTGGACCAGGTGATTGCCCGCAGAGACTTCCAAAAAAAGATGGCCATGAGCCGGCGGGAGATTAGGCGGGAAACACGGGACAGGGAAGGGGACCCCCGTCTCAAGCAGAAGCGCAAGCAGCTGCACGCGGAATTCTCCAAATTGAGCCAAAGCCTGCGCAATTTGAAAGGCTCGGATGTGGTGATCACCAATCCAGAGCATATCGCGATTGCGCTGCGCTATGACCGCCATACCATGCAGGCGCCGCGCATCGTTTCGATGGGGGTCAACCGGTTCGCTCTGCATATAAGGCAGACGGCACTGCTTTACGGCATTCCGGTGATCGAAAACCGGCCGCTGGCACGGGCCCTGTACAGGCGCTCCGCTCTGAACCGGCAGATTCCCGACCATTGTTTCCAGCCCGTGGCCGACATCTACAATGCGCTGCGGGCCCGGGCAAAAGACGGAGACCGCTGACATGCTCCAGGCCTTCTTCGGCAAGAACCGCGACCTGGCGCTGGTGTTGGGGGTGATCGGCATCCTGCTGGTGCTGTTTGCGCCCATACCGCCGGTGATGATCGATTTCCTGATCGTGCTGAACTTCGCCTTCGGCCTCACGATCCTTTTGCTCACCTTCTATGTGTCCCGGCCGGTGGATTTTTCCACCTTTCCCTCCTTGCTGCTGATCGCAACGCTTTTCCGGCTGGCGCTGAATGTTTCCGCCACCCGGCTGATCCTGACCAGCGCCAATGCGGGGGAAGTGATCGGCTCTATCGGTGCTTTCGCCGTCCAGGGCAATTACGTCATCGGCCTGGTGGTCTTCTTCATCCTGATCGTGGTCCAGTACGTCGTGGTCACAGCGGGCGCGCAGCGCGTCTCAGAAGTGGCGGCGCGGTTTGTCCTGGATTCGGTGCCCGGCCATCAGATGAGCATCGACGCGGACCTCAATATGGGGCTGATCGACCAGAACGAGGCCAAGCGGCGCCGCAAGGATCTTGAGAAGGAAGCAGCCTTTTACGGCGCCATGGACGGCGCCAGCAAATTCGTGAAGGGGGATGCCGTCGCCGGCATCATCATCCTGCTGATCGACATCATCGCCGGCTGGATCGTCGGCATCGCCCAGATGGACATGGCCTGGAACGACGCGCTGTCGACCTTCACGCTTCTGACCATCGGCGACGGCATCGTCACCCAGGTCCCCGCGCTGATCATTTCGGTCGCCACCGGCATCATCGTCACCCGTTCTTCGGCGGACCGTCAGCTCAGCACCGAGGTATTCAGCCAGCTCTCCTCCATACCCAAGATACCGCTGATCGTGCTGGGCGCGTTGTTTTTGTTGCTGGCGCTTCCCGGTATGCCGAAATGGCCGATGGTGATCGTCATGGTTGTCGCGGTTGCGGCCTTTTACGCCGCGCGCCGGAAGAAGGCTGCCGAGGAGGCGCAAAGCCTGTTCGATACGCCTGCCGCGGACGGCGAAAAAGCCGGAGCCTCGCGCGGTGTTCCGCCGGTGGAAATCCTCTTGGGCAAGGAACTGGGCCAGCAATGGCTTTCGATCAAGCCTCTGTTGGCCGAGCGCATTACCGCCCTGAGAAACCATCAGGAGAAGCAGAGCGGCTTTTCGATCCCCGCCGTGCTTTTCCAGGATGGCGGGCACCTGGGCCCCTATGACTATGAGATTTCCTTTTTCGGGGCCCGCCACAGCTTTGCGCAGATATATCCGGAAAAGATGCTTGCCGTGCGGGCGTCGGAGGCGGCCGAGACGCTTCCGGGTGTTGAGACCCGCGATCCTGCCTATGGCCTGCCCTCCATCTGGATCGATCCGGAACATTCGGACCATGCCCGCGCGGCCGGTTATACGTTGGTCGATCCCGTCACCGTGCTGATGACTCATTTGGGAGAGATGCTGCGGCGGGAAGCCGCGCTGCTCTTGTCGCGCGCCGACGTGGTCGTTCTGCTGGAAGGCGTACGCAGCCGTCAGCCGGGGCTGATCGAAGAGCTTATTCCGGCGGTCATGACCGTGTCGGATGTCCAGCGCATTTTACAAAATTTGTTGGCGGAGGATGTTTCCATCCGGAACCTGGATCAGATTGCGGAAGCCCTGGTCGACTTGGGGCGGACGGTCAAGGACCACGCCGACCTGACAGAAATGGTTCGCCAGCGCTTGTGCCACGGCATTTGCCACAGTCTGCGCGGGAATCACGAATATCTTTCCGTGCTTAGCCTTGATCCCAAGATCGAAGGCCAGATCACGGACAATGTCCGGCGCGCGGAAAAGGGCAGTAATCTCGTGCTGGAGCCGCGACTGGCGGAGCAATTGATCCGCAAATTGATTCCGGGCGTGGAAGCCATGATGCGGGAAAGCTTTGCGCCAGTCTTGCTCTGCAGTCCCGAAATAAGACGGTACCTGAAAACTTTCACGAAACGCAGTGTGCCCAAGCTTTCGGTTCTGTCGATCAGCGAGGTGCCGCCGACCATCGATCTGCGCTCCTTTTCTGTCGTCAAAATTGATTGAACAGGTGCGATCTATACTATCTAAGCTTGAAGTACATTGATCAATACGATAGCGTGAGGCCCATGGGAATTGTCGAGCTTGGTGGAGTGATTATTGCGCAGGCAACGCAGCGCGTTGAGCTGGCCGCGCAAAACATGGCGAACATGACCACTGCGGGCTACAAGTCCCACCGCCAGTTTCAGGGCCTGATCGATAGCGGACAGTTGGATTTTGCCGCGGCCCAACCGGCTTCTAGGTCCGATGGGATGTTGGTTGATTTTTCCGCCGGCAAGCTGCAGCAAACGGGAAATCCGCTCGATCTGGCGATCTCCGGCGACGGCTTCTTCACTGTACGCACGGATACGGGACTGTTCTATACGCGCAGCGGGCAGTTCAGCCGCGACGCGGATGGGCGTCTGGTCACGCCGGATGGCGCGATATTGCAGTCCGCCGGCGGAGATGTGCGGCTTGAAGGCAGCGATGTCTCCATTCTTGCGGACGGCACGGTCCAGCAGAGCGGTCAACCCGTCAGCCAGCTTGCGATTGCCACCTTCGATGATCTTAAGCTTCTGCAGCCCGCCGGTTCCGGCCTGTTCGCGGCGCCTGCCGGTGCCGCGCGTGACGTCGCCGGCCCGCAGGTCCGGCAGGGAATGCTGGAAGCCTCGAACGTAACGACAGCGAATGAAATGATTTCGATGATGGCCGGGCTACGCAGCGCGGAAACCGGGCAGCGCGTGGTTCAAGTGTATGACGACCTTATGGGACGTGCTCTGACGACTTTCGGACAAATGTAAACAATAAGGGCTGGGTTGGGATATGAATGGGGCTTTCTATATCGGGGCTATCGGCCTCGATGCGCAGCAGCGCGCTCTGGAAGTTGTCGCCAATAATGTTGCGAACATAAATACGGCGGCTTTCAAGCGTTCGACGGTGCAATTTTCCGAGCTGGTGGCGCCTTTGCGCGACCGTGACGATCTGGTGTTGCAGCAGACCGGTACGTCCCATTTGCAGGGTGTCACGCTTGGCGCGACACCGATCGTCTGGTCGCAAGGCGCCATGCAGCAGACCGGCCAGCCGATGGACCTGGCCATCAATGGCGACGGCTTCATCGAATTGGCCGGGCCATCGGGACGGTCGCTGCTGTGGCGCGGCGGGACTCTGAAGGTCAACAGTGACGGGTATCTTGCCGCGGCGAGCGGGATAGCCCTGCGCGCCATGATCTCCGTGCCTCAGGGCACGAGCGCGATCACAATCGGCACCGATGGAGCGGTGACGGCTGTAACCGGCAGCGATAGCGCCACACAGCAAATCGGCCAGATCGATCTGGTGACGGTCAAGTCGCCCGACATGCTGGTCGATACGGGCAATGGTTATTACGAAGCCGACAGCGAAAGCCAGCTCACGACGGTGAAGCCGGGCGATGAGGGGGCCGGTGTCCTGGTGCAAGGCTCGTTGGAAGGCTCCAACGCTCAATTGGTGGATGAAATGACCAATGTGCTGCTGCTGCAACGGGCCTTCGGTGCCAACGCCCAGGTGGTACAAGCGGGCGATCAGCTCATGTCTCTCGTCAACCAGCTGAGGCGCTGACGTGATTGCGGGTCTTATTCTGCTCGCCGGTCTGGGGTTGGTACCGGGTGGTTTGGCGCCGCAGGGGCATTGCCTCAAGGCGCAATCCGCATTGGCAGCCGACTCCGTTCCACTGGCCGCGAACTTTGTGATGGTCGAATGTCCCAGGCGCGAGCCTGCGCCCGCCTTCCGCCATGACAGCGCGCTGGGTTCCAGCCGGTTGTCGCGCGCGATAGCCCCGAATGAAATCGTGCCGCTTTTTCCGGAATTCGGCCAGAAACTGGTGCAGCCCGGACAGGTTTTGCGCATCGTCATTTTCGCAGGCGCCGTACGGATCGAACGTGAGGTCGAAGCTCTGCAGGCGGCACGCCCCGGACACAGACTGTTCGTTCGCAGCAATGACGGGCAGGTGCTTTCGGTCCGTTATGAGGCCCAGCCATGAAGATTGGGTTGACCGCTATCGCTTTGCTGGGCTGCGTGCTTGCCGAAGCGCCGCTCCACGCGGCCGATCTCTACAAAAGCGACAATTGGGCGGCGATGGCATCCGATCGCAACGCCCACAAGGTCGGCGATATCCTGACCATCATTGTCTATGAAAGCTCCAACGCCACCGACAGCGCCAGCAGCAGTTCCAAAAGAGCCAGCAGTTTCGGCGGGCAGATTTCGGCCGACGCCGCGTTCAACCACTCCGCCAACCTCGGCCTGCACAACGACTCCGACAATGCCGGCTCCACGGGGCGCAGCGGCGGCATGGTCGCCCAACTCAGCGTGACGGTCGACGACATCTTCCCCAATGGCGATCTGCATGTCTCCGGCGCCCAGGAACTCAATATCAACGACAACAAGACCCATATCCGGATCAAGGGCCGGGTGCGGCTCGCCGATATCTCCAACAATGCGGTCCTGTCCACCCGGCTGGCGGACGCCATGATCGACTATGATGGACAGGGCTTCGTCACCAACGCCGCCAAGCCCGGCATCCTCACCCGCATCTTCAACTGGCTGGGCCTGACATGAGACGCTTTCTCGCCCTGTTGCCGGCAGCCATCATTGTCGTGGGCACCGCAGCCGGAGCTTACGGCAGGACGGATGCCGCGCCGCAGCCGCAAGAAGACTATTTCCGCGAGCAGAACGCCGATGCACGGCTCAAGGATATCGGCCGGTTCCTGGGTTGGCGCGATAATGCGCTGATCGGCTATGGCATCGTCACTGGACTGACCGGTTCGGGAGACTCGCCCCGCAATGCCGCCACCAAGCAGGCCCTCAGCAATGTGTTGAGCAGGCTTGGCGCGAATATCCCGCCCGACCTCATGCAAAGCCGCAATGTCGCCGCAGTGATGGTGACGGCAAACCTGCCGCCCTCGGCCAATATCGGTGACAGGATCGACGTGACCGTTACCTCGATCGGTGATGCCCGCAGCCTGGCGGGAGGCATCCTGCTGATGACGCCACTGCTGGGTCCCGACCAGAAATCCTATGCCCTGGCACAGGGGGCGCTGACCATCGGCGGCTATAATTTTCGCGATAACATAAATCTGCGGCAAAAGAACTATCCCACCGCAGGCGTCATTTCCGGCGGCGCCACCATCGAAGCGCAGCTGGAAGCGAACCTTGCGGTGAATGGATGGCTGACCTTCATTCTCAGGGATCCCGATTTCACGACCGCCCAGCGGGTGGCCGATGCCATCAACCAAAACCTGGGGCCAGGCACTGCCCAGGTCCGCAGCGCCGAAGCGGTGCAGATCGCGGCAACAGGGCGTGACGCGAACCGTCTGGTGGCGCTGGTCGAGAATGTCTCGGTTACCCCGGATCAGGTTGCCCGGGTCGTCATAAACGAGCGCTCGGGAACGGTTGTGGCCGGTGGCGGTGTGAAGATCTCCAGCGTGGTGATCGCCCAGGGCGATATCAAGGTCTCGGTTACGAGCGACAACCAGGCGCAGCCCTTCTTCTTTGACGGCCTGGGGCTGGACCGGCGCGGTGCTCGCGGTCTGGTCGTCACCAACACCAAGCTGGAGGTTTCGGATACCTCCAACGACGTAGCGGTCCATTTTCCCAACACGACCGTGGCCGATCTTGTTCGGGGTTTGGGTCAGGCCAAGGTGGGCACGCGCGACATGATCGCCATTCTTCAGGCGATCAAGACCGCGGGAGCCCTGCATGCCGAAATCGTTGTGCAGTAGGAGCAGAAATGGATAGCAGTACCGCCACATTGCTCATCAAGGCGCTTGATTGCCTGTCGGCGCGATCGGTGGCCACCGCCCAGAACATCGCCAATGCGAACACACAAGGCTATCGGCCGCTCAGGGTCTCGTTCGAGCAGGCGCTGGCCGACGCGGCCAGCCGGGGCGACGCGGCAGTTCAGGCAGTTTCCCCCCAGATCGATGCGATACCGGCGGGCGCGCGCGACGGGGAATTGCGGCTGGATCTGGAATTGGCGACAGCGAGCACCACGGCACAGCGCTATGGCGGATTGATCGATGTGTTCGACCGCCAGCTCCAGCTCCAGAACCTGGCGATCACCGGCAGCAGCGGGAGAAACTGATCATGCAGGCCATGGAAATCAGCCGAACCGCGCTGGATGTAGAATGGCGGCGTCTGGAAATCACCGCCGAAAACCTTGCGAACATCAATTCCACGCAAAGCGGCACCACGCCTTTGTATCGCCAGCGCAGCCTGGTGTCCGGGCCGCGCGCTCTCTTCAACACCTATCTGGCAAACACCACGTCCCTGGGGACCGCCACCTCCGGCATCAATGCCCGCGAACTGACGGGCGTCGATATCTATGGCGTCGAGGAGAGCGACGCTCCTCCGCGGCTGGTGCATGAGCCGGGCAACCCACTGGCAGACGCGCGCGGCATGGTGGCTTACCCCAACATAGACCATGCCGGGCAGATGCTTCAGATGGTCAAAACCTCGCGCGCCTATGAAGCCAATATCGTGGCGATGAACGCGGCACGCCAAATGTACATGAAAGCGCTGGATCTGGGGAGACGCTGATGATGGGAACCGTACCGATAACCGCCGTGCCACCGCCCGGCTTGATAGCGTTCGATCAACTGGGCGCCGCGCAGATACCGTCGGCGGGCGTGCAGGGCGGAAGCTTTTCCCAGCTCCTGGTGAACGGTGCGCAGAAAGTCAGCGATGATGCGCTCAATGCCGATAAGCTGGTGCGGGATTTTGCAATCAACGATTCCATTCCCGTCCACCAGGTGACGTATGCGCTGGAACAGGCACAGCTCTCGCTGAACCTGATGATGCAGGTGCGCAATCGGCTGGTAGAGGGCTACCAGCAGATGATGAACATGCAATTGTGATGCGGAGCCGTGGCCGTGTTTGACCGTTTCAAAGCCGCATCCCCCCGCCAGCAGCTTTGGCTGGCCGCGGGCAGTATCTGCGTGCTGGGCGCTTTGTTTTTCCTTCTGTGGTTCGGATTGCTGCGGACCACTTACCAGCCTCTGTTCACGAACCTGAAGGCAAGCGACGCGTCCACCATTGTCGCGGAACTGGGCCGGAAGAAAATCCCCTACCGGCTGGCGGAAGGCGGCGCGACCATCCTGGTTCCATCAGAAATGATCGACAGCACGCGCCTGGACGTGATGGGAGGCGACATGCCTCTCAAAGGCACTGTGGGCTTCGAGCTTTTCAACAAGGCCGATATGGGTCTCACGGATTTCGCGCAAAAGATAAACTACCAGCGTGCCCTTCAGGGAGAGTTGGAACGCACCATCATGACCCTGGATGGCGTGGACACTGTCCGTGTCCATCTTTCCATGGGTGAAGACCGCCTGTTCCGTGACGACCAGAGCCCGCCCAAGGCGTCGGTCACCATTCGCATGACACGGGGCGCAATTCTGTCGGATAGCGCGGCCCAGGGGGTCAAGCGCCTTGTCGCGGCAGCGGTCCCCAAAATGAATCCATCGGATGTGGTTCTCCTGGACGAGCGCGGGCAGGCCGTCAACGCATCTGCCGCGCCGCCGGTTGCGGACCGGCCCGCATCTCCGTTTTTGGAGGAAAAGCAGGCGGTGGAAGAATTCTACAAGGGCCGCATTCTCCATGCGCTTTCGGCGGCAGGCCTTTCACAGAATGTCTCGGTCACCGTGTCCGCGGAAGCCGACACGGCGGCCGACAGTTTTTCGGAATGGTCGCCGGCCGCGCGGAGCTTTCCATTACGGGTGATTTTGTCATCGGTCGATCCTTTACCGCCGGAAGACCAGCAGAAACTGCGCGCGCTGGTGGGCAAAACCACCGGCGCCGCTTCAACCGGCACTGATGTGATCCGGTTCGACAGGACGTCACCCGTCACCGAAAGCGGCGCCGCCGAGGTTTTAACGGAGCGCGAGGTGACACCGCGTCTATCTGCCATGGCCATGCCGCTGCCTGCCGAAGATGACCGTGCGACGGTTCTTGGTTGGCTGCGGCTGGTGATTCCCATATCGGTGGTGTTGCTCGCCGGACTTTTATTGATCTGGAAGTTGCGTGGCCCGCGCCGCCTGAGTGCTGAGCGGCAGGCGGAATTCGTCGAGCGGATTCGCGCCATTCTGGAGGAAAGGGAAAGCCGTGCCGCTTCCCAATCCTGATGCCGCTGTCCGGGCGATAGCCACCGAACTTGCTGCGCTTCATGTCGAAGACAGCGCAGCCATTCTGGCGGCGCTGAACGAGCGCGAGCGGAAAATCATCGAGCAATTCGTTCGCGTGCATATTGGGGGATTCCAGGAAGCCCTCGCAGTGAGTAGCGCAGGAGCCGTCTATGACTCGTCCCGTCTTTCGCCTTGGCTGATCCAGCAATTGCAGTCGGTGAGACAGCAGGGCGGCACCATGACGCCCATGGCACGGCAAGCCTTGCTGGATTGCGTGGCGAAACTCCATCCGGTGAGCCCATGAGCGGCGTCATCAAGCAGGGCAATATTTCGGGCCAGTCGGGTGTTTATCCGGTCGTTCCATCTGGTGCGCCGGTAATTCCCATCGGCAAGCATGATGAAGAACGCGACAGTTTGTTGCGGCGTATTGCCAGGCTTGAAGAGGAATTGCGCCAGCGTGACGCGGAAGCCGGCGATCTTCGTTCCGCGGCGGCGCAGGCACGCGAGGATGGCGTTGAGCAGGGCTATGAATCCGGCCTAGTTGCGGCCCAGGACCGGCAGTCCGAGCGGCTGGCTCTCCTGGAGAAGTCGATGAGCAAGGCCCAGGCCAATCTGGCCGAGAGCCTCGCCTCCCTTTCGCGGCTGTCGGCGCTACTGGCGCAGGACTGCGTCGATATCATCCTGGGGAATGCCGGCGACCGTGCCGATTTCATCGCGCGGATCGTCAAGTCTCAGGTGGCGAAGATAGACCGCTCCATGCTGGTTTCGGTCCGCGTCTCGCGCCTGGATTTTCCCGACGACGGCGAGATTGCATCACTGATGGAGCAGGCGGGGCTGTCATCGGTGGGTGTGACGGCAGGCGATGATATGCCGTCCGGCTCATGCTTGATGACCCTGCGGCTCGGCCGCATCAGCGTAGGTGTCGATCAGCAGTGGCCGGCACTGCGAAATCTTCTGGACGATATGGCCTTGCCGGAGACAGCGGAATGACCCTGCATCCGATGCAGCAATGGCTTCGTTCCGCCGACCCGGTGCTGCGCAGCGGCCGGGTGCGGAAAATTCTCTCCACGCATATAGAAGCGGATGGTCCCGGTGTGGCGCTGGGCACGCTCTGTGAAATCGAGACCGCGGCCGGCGCCGAGGTTCGGGCTTTCCAGGCTGAGGTCGTGCGGGTCGATCGCGACAGCATCACCTTGACGCCGCTGGAAGACAGAAGGCCGACCTTCGCCGGAGCGCTGGTCACTGCCTGCGGCCATTCCAACACTATCGCCGCCGGAGAAGCGTTTCTTGGCCGGGTGGTCGACGCCCTGGGCCGTCCGCTCGACGGCGCGGGAGACATAAGGTGCAGCCAGCTGGTTCCGCTTCACGGTGGTCAAGTGTCGCCACTTGACCGGGATTCGCCGCAAGATGTTCTGGAGACGGGCATCCGGGCGATAGACGGTCTTCTGACGCTTGGTCGCGGCCAGCGTGCCGGCATCTTTGCCGCCAGCGGCGTGGGCAAGACCAGCCTGATGACCCAGATTGCGCGGCAGGTGCAGGCCGATGTCACCATCCTGTGCCTGGTGGGTGAGCGTGGGCGGGAGGTCGAAGATATCTGGAATCGCGGGTTGGATAAGGAAGCCCGATCCAGGTCGATCCTGGTGGCCGCGACGTCGGATCAATCCGCCTCTTTGCGCGTCCGCGCCGGCCACTATGCGCTTGCGCAGGCCGAATATTGGCGCGCGCGCGGCAAGCATGTCCTGCTGCTGCTGGATTCGGTGACCCGGCTGGCGATGGCGATGCGGGAAATCGGGCTTGCTGCCGGCGAACCCCCGACCGTCCGCGCCTATACCCCGAGCGTCTTCGCGGCGATCCCCAAAATGGTGGAGAGATGCGGTGCCCTGAAATCGGGGGGCGCGATCACCGCGATCATGACGGTTCTGAGCGAAAATGACGAGATCGAAGATCCGGTCTGCGAATTGATGAAATCCCTGCTGGATGGGCATGTCGTTCTGTCCCGCGCGCTCGCGGAGGAGGGACATTTTCCCGCCATCGATGTACCGCGCAGTATCAGTCGCCAGGCGGAAAATCTGGTGCGCCCGCCGCAGCGCCGGCTGGCTTTGCAGGTGCTGGAATGGCTGTCCAAATACGACTCGTCCCGCACGCTGGTCGACACCGGACTCTATGTGAAGGGCAGCAATGATCTCATCGATCGCGCGATCGAAAGAAATCCGCATATCATCAAGTTCCTGAGACAGGACCGCGACCATCACTCGCCGGTTGCTTCAACAAATGCATCCCTTGCCCGGCTTGTGGAAGGGAAAAACTGATGCGCGGGAGGCCGGAAGCCGCCTTATTGAAGAAAATCGCAGGCATCCGGCAGCTGCAACGCGCAGCTGCCGAAGCCGAGGCGGCGCGTGCAGTGGCCGCGCTGTCGGAAAAGGAGCAAGCACTGAAGCTGCGGCAAGGGGAAGAGAAGACGATTGAAGAACATTGGCAGGATAGCGTCTCTGGACCGTCGGTCCGGTTGGAAACCATGCCGATCTGGGCCGAAGCCGTCGCGCGGCAGAACACGCTGACGCAAAATGCCGTGGCCGCCATGGACAGCGCGTCACACGCCAAAGATCGCAGCGCGGCGGCACTTTATCAGGCCGAACGCCGCAGCGATGCCGCCGCCGATCAGGCAAGGCTGGCATGGAGCGATCATCTGCGAAAGCTTGAAGACGACGCCGTCCAGGACGCCGCCGACCGGCATCTTCAGTACGGGGTCAAGCCATGAAGATAGAGACCCAGGATTACGCCCCCGCCATTTCAAAACCGCAGCAATCTTCCCCGTCCGGAAAGAGCGACGACGCCTTCGGGCGCCTTCTCACAACGCCCGCGTCCGTGCCGCCGCGCGCTGCCGCCTTGGCGGTCGGCGTCGTCGCGCCGCGCTCGGACCTGGAACAGCGTGGTCAGGTTTTCGGATTCGGTGAGCTTGGCGTGTTCGGACGCTATGGCGCCCGGGCAAATCCGGGACGGACGCAGGAAGCGCCCGGCGGGGATCCCGCCGCGGTGCTGGAAGACCGCGCGGAGCCCCATGAGAATGCTGGGCCGGTGATGGCAGCGGATCATCCGCCGGCAGAAGAGACGGCCGATAGGGCGGTTGCAGGGCAGACGGAAACTCCCGTGCAGTTCCTGGAAGCCGCGCCGGCCTCTGGGACGGTGCTGGTTGCCGACTCCGTTGCTGCATCGCCGGAGGCCGAAAGTTTTGCGGAACAGATCGCTGAACCCGGCGACAATTTTGCCGCAGGGCCGGACCGCACACCGGCGGAAATACCAAGCCAAGCAAGCGACAGTGCGCCCATCAGCTTAGTTGTCTCAGAGGAAAATGGCGCACTCGCCATCGTCGCCCGGGCGGGAGTCAAGCAGGACGAGAGTCCGGAACTACGGCGCCGGATGGAAAAGACCGCGGCCGAATTCGGCATGCAGGTCCGGGATATCCATCTGAACGGCTCGGCAGCGCCGTCATTCACGTCAATTTTGGGAGGCAATAGTGGCAGTCGCATCCGTTAACCCCGCGTCTTCGGCGGCCTTCGGCCTCGACTTTCAGTCGATGCTGAAAATCATCCTGACTCAGCTGACATATCAGGATCCGTTGAAGCCCCTGGATAATTTTCAGTTTGTCTCCCAGCTGGGTCAGTTCGCCCAATTGCAGCAAAGCCAATCGCTCAACGACCAGATCACGAGTTTGCTGACGGCGCAGGCTGCGTCGCAGGCGACTGGCCTTCTGGGAAAAACGGTCGATCTGACGCCTCAGAACGGCACCCCGACTTCGGGCCAGGTCACCGCCGTTACTTTTGCCAGCGGCACGCCGAGCCTGACGGTGACCGTGGCAGGCGGCCAGATCCTCACGAATATCTCGCTGGCCGACGTTTCCCAGATCCGCCCATAAAGGAGAAGTCATATGCTTGGAGCCATCTACAACAGTCTGAGCGGCATGGATGCCTTCACCAAGGGCCTTCAGACCATCAGCAACAATGTCTCGAACCTTAATTCCAACGGCTTCAAAGGCCAGGCGGTCAACTTCAGCGACCTCACGGACGGCGAGCGCGGCGGCGGCTTGCGCGGGGGCGGGGCGGGCGATGGCGGCAATGGTGTGCGGATCAGCGACCCGATCACCGATTTCAGCCAGGGCGATTTGCAGCAGACCAACAACGACCTCGATCTGGGCATTCAGGGCACGGGATTTCTCACGGTGCTGAACAAGGACGGTCAGGTCTTCTATACCCGCACCGGCTCCTTCACGGTCGACAAGGATGGATTTATCTCGGACCAGGTTTCCGGGAACCGGTTGGCTGTGATCGGCAGCACGGGAATGCCGGAGGCGGTGAATCTCAGCAACAAACAGACCGACGCCCCGGTTGCCACCACGAAAATCTCGTTCATCAACAATCTCTCCTCTTCGGGAACCACCGCTACGGTCTCCAACATGGCGGTGTTCGACGACCGGGGAGGTCAGCAGGTGTGGACCGCGACCTTCACCAAATCCACGGCGCCCGGCGCGACCAATGCCTGGGATGTGGCGGTGGCCGATTCCAGCGGCACCTCGGTCGGCAGCGGCACCATAAACTTTATCGGAAGCTCCGCCGATCCCTCCGCCTCGCAAATCGTAATCAACAATTCCCCGGCCGGCGCCAGTCCGCTGTCGGTCACGCTCGATTTCTCCAAGGTGACGTCCTTTTCCGCCGGCACGGCATCAACCTTGAGCGCCCAGCCCGGCGATGGCGTGGCGGCAGGCACACTGACCAGCGTCACGCTTGGCGACGACGGTCAGATAGTCCTGTCTTACTCGAATGAGAAGACAGCCGAGGTCGGCGCGGTCGCGCTCGCTGATTTTCAGGACCCGCAGAATCTCAAACTACTGGATGGCGGTCTCTACCAATCGGTTTCCGGACAAAGCGCGCGGCTGACCGTGAGTGGTTCGGAAGGCGTGGGCACGATCAAGGGCAAATCGATCGAGGCGTCAAATGTCGATCTGTCCAAGCAATTCGGCAGCCTGATTATCATCCAACGCGGGTTCCAGGCCTGTTCTCAGGTGCTCAGCGTCACCAATGACATGATTCAGCAGCTCTTCTCCATCCGGGGTCAATAGTGACCCTGCAAGCCAAGGAGTGGTTGCCCGGTGACGCTTTCACCCTGGAAAGTGTGCGGCCGGCCATGGCCGGGGTCGTCGCGACCTGGTCGGATCGCTGGTTCGCGAACGCCCCGGTCGAGATCTGCACGGTTCGCCCGGCGGCGGGGAAATCACGGATCGCGCAGAGCCTGTATGTGCATGGCGCGGCCACGGAGGCCGAACTTTCCGGGCGCGGCAAACGCGCCCTGCTGGAAGCAGCGCTCAACACCGATCTTTCGGGATTGGTATTGACCGCGTCGGACCACGAAATCCTGGACGCGTTCGCCGGCGCGGCGGTCAAGGACCTGCTTTCCATGCTGGATGGCCTCGGACATGACGACAGCGCCAGCCCCAGGCTCTCCGTCTCGCTATCGCTGGCGGGAATCGAGATGGCGGAGGTGGTGGTTTCGCCCCAGGCCCTTATTCCGGCCATGAAAGCGGCGATGGGCAAGGCGACGCGGCCGGGCAGGGCCCCGGGGACGCGGATCGAGGCATTGAAGCCGGTCAAGCTTGTCGTGGAAGGATTTCTCGGACGTGCCGAGCTGACCTTGGACGATCTCAACGGCCTGGCCGTGGGAGACGTAGTGATTCTGGACAGTTCGCTGAAGAGCCCGGTTGAACTGCGCATGCAGAACAGCGGCCAACGGGTCGGGCGGGGCAAGCTGACCCGCGCCAACGACCGGATTTCCATTCAGTTGTAGAGAGGTGCCATGTCGAGTGAACCAATCCGGGTAACGAATGCATCCGGCGATTCCGCAGCAAAGAGCCAAGCCGGCCCTGATCTGGGCCGCATCAGCATGGATCTCATCGCGGGCGTCCGGGTGGCTCTGGATGCGCGGCTGGGGGAAGCGCCGATGACGGTCGAGGATCTGATGGGATTGAAGGCCGGTGCCATCGTCACGCTGGAGACCGGCCTGGCCGACCATGTCGATCTGTATCTGAACAACATGTTGATAGCGCGCGGCGAGATCGTCGCGGTGGCCGGAAAATATGGCGTGCGTATCGTCGAACTTGCACCGCGTTCGTGACACAGGCCGCCAGGCGGTGAGTCTTGGGAGGTGCGGCCCGGGTTCTATATGGGCGGTGGCGGCTTTCTTACTGTTCATGAGCTTAAGCAACAGCGCGCTCGCCCAGCGTCTTGGCCAGGGCCCGGATGACGGCATATCGGTCTGGCGGGTTGTGGCGACGTTGCTGGTATGCGTGGCCGTCGCCGTCGCCGCCGCGCTGGCTCTGAAACACCGCATGGGCGGCGGCACGGCGCAATTGTTTGTCAGACGAAAGAACCCCAGGCTGGAAATGATCGAGACCCTCAGACTCAGGCCTCAAATCGATCTCTGCATCGTCTCTTGCGATGGCGAGGAATTGCTGCTGGTGTCTTCGCCGCAGGGGGCGAGCCTGCTGCGTTCCTTGCCGCGCGCGTCAGAGGCTGATGTCCAGCCATGACCCTGCGTCGCTTTACCTTTCTTTGTCTGGCGTTGCTTTGTGGTCCGCTTGCGCCCGCGTGCTACGCCCAATCGCCTGCTTCCGCCGCACAGCAGACAGTCGAAACCGCACGAGAATCTTCGCCAACTGCTCAGCCGGCCGCAGACAAGAAGACGGCCGAGAAACCTGCCGCATCCGGCTCCGCAGACACGGCGGCCCGTCCCCGTACCCTGGTGCGCAAGCCGGCGGCGATAGCGGTTGCCACGGCAGCAGACATCCTGCCGAAGGATGAAAAGACCGCCGGCGTGGTCCGGATCGCCTTGATCCTCACCCTGATGGCGATCTTGCCCGCGATCCTGCTGTGCATGACCTCTTTTGTGCGCATCATCTTGGTTTTGTCCATGATCCGTCACGGACTGGGCATGCCGGAAACCCCGCCCAATCAGGTCCTGATCAGTCTCGCGATCTTTCTCACTTTGTTTTCCATGATGCCGACCTTTTCCGCGGTCAACGACCGGGCCTTGCAGCCCTTTCTGGCCGGCACTCTCTCCATCAGCGAAGCCATCGATCACGGCACCGGTCCGGCACGGGACTTCATGCTGCGGCAGGTCCGCGATCAAGACATCAAGGCCGTCTATGACATCGCGCACAAACCCCTTCCTGACAGGGCAAGCGATGTGGGGCTGATGCAGCTTGTGCCCGCCTTTATGCTCAACGAGCTTCGGGTGTCGTTCCGGATCGGCTTTGTCATCCTGTTGCCGTTCCTGCTGATAGACCTGGTGGTTTCGAGCATATTGCTCTCCCTCGGTATGTTGATGGTGCCCCCCACGACCCTGTCATTGCCGATCAAAGTCCTGATGTTCGTGCTTATCGACGGCTGGAGTCTTGTTCTCCAGGGTGTGCTTGGCAGCTTCAGGTAATGCCATGCCGCTTTCATCCGACCTCCAGAGAGAGCCAGACGGAGCGGAGACGGCCCTATGGATAGCGTTTCGCAATCATGGCTCGGTGACGGCCCGTGAACGGCTTTTTACCCACCATGCCGCCTTTGCCCGGAACATCGCGCGCCGCCACTTCCACGAACGCTCACGCGGCGACATCGATCTGCAGGATCTTTATCAATTGGCCTATACCGGGCTTCTGGAATCGCTCGACCGTTTCGATCCCCGGCAAGGTGCGCCGTTCCGGCCTTTCGCAGCACACCGCATTTCCGGCAGCATCCGCGACGGCATCTTGCGCATGAGCGAAGTGCGCGAACAGATGTCCTGGCGGCACCGCATTCATCGCGAGCGCATGCAATCGGTAAGCGCGGCGGGCTCCGCGCAGGAGCCCATTGAAAAGCTCACCGAGATCGTCGTGGGCCTGGCCCTGGGGTTCATGCTGGAAGGAACCGGCCTTTTTGTTCCCCAAGAGGACGGGCAAAGCGAGGTTAGCCTCAGCCCAAAAACGGCCTATGATAGCCTGGTCTGGAAAGAGATGATCGCCCAGCTCAAGGCGGAGATGGAGCGGCTGCCCGAGCGGGAACAGGCCATCCTGCATAAGCACTATATCGATGGCGTAAGTTTCGATGGCCTGTCATCTTTGCTGGGTATCAGCAAGGGAAGGATTTCGCAGCTCCATCGCGCCGCGCTGCTGGTTTTACGCAAGCGCATGACCGACCGCGGACACTTTCGAGTGGGAAACATAGCAAAATAGGAGAGCGCCTCATGGAACCTACCCCTTCTTATTGCCCTGACGGCCGGATGTCGGCGCTGGTGTCGGCGGTCGGCGCCGATACGCGGAGCGGCATGCGCGATCTTGACAGCATGCTGCACGAATACCCTCGCGACGCGCGGCTTCATTTTTTGAAGGGTTCGTTGCTGGCGGGCGAACAGGATTATGCGGGGGCACGGGTTTCGATGCGGCAGGCGGTCGACCTGGCGCCCGATTACCATGTCGCCCGTTTCCAACTGGGTTTCCTGCTTCTGACCTCGGGCGAACCGCACGCTGCCCAAGAGGCTTGGGGACCGCTCCATTCCTTGCCTGCGGATAATTATTTGCACATATTCGCGCAAGGCCTTTGCCATTTGATCAAGGATGACTTCACCGAAACCGTCAAGCTTCTGCAAGACGGTATCGTGCGCAACAAGGAAAATCCGGCCATGAACCGGGATATGCAGATGATCATCGATGAGGTCCGCAACAAGCCGGATGGGGGCGCGCGAGACACGCCGGTGTCTTCAGTGGACTTCCTTCTGCAGCAGGCGGCTTTCAAGCCAAAGCGCTAGGCGGCACTCCGTGGATCCCATCTCCAACGCGGACAGTCTGGTGTTGCTCCTGCGGCAGAAACTGCGGGAGCGGTCCGGCGCGGCTGCGGCCAAGGGCAGGGCCGGGCAGGGGAAAAACAGCGAGGCGGTCCACTTGACTGCCATGCAACAGCTGGCGGCCGCCGAAGGGGTCGATGAACGGCAGCTCCGCCGTGCCTTGGTGCAAAACCTGCTCGCGGAGCATTTCGGTCCGTCGTTGCTGAACGACGCGCAGTTCCAGCAGGTCGTCAGCCGGGTCACCAGCGCCATCGAGGAAGATACGGATGCGTCGAACCTGATTGCACAGGTTCTTTCCGAGTTGCGAACGCCCTGAATTTACCGGCAAGCCTACCGGCGGAGCCCGCCGCCGAACACGGTCAGCATCTGGGTCAGCGTTTCGCCCTTCGGCCCGACCGGCGCGGACATGGCGAGATCGAGAACCTTTTGCGCCATTTGGGGGTGGCCGCGATGCTGCATCAGCAGGCTCTTGGCCAGAGCGGCGCCGAAGCAATTCCTGTCCAGGCGCAGGGCGATCTCGCATTCCCGCGCTGCATCGTCCCACTTTCCTTCGACCGCGTCCAGAACGGCGATCCCGCCATGGGTCTCGGAGAAATTCGGATCCAGCGCCATGGCCTGCTCGAAACGCGCGCGCGCGGCCGGATAGTCGCGCGCCGTGAAATGGGCCCATCCCGCCGCTACCCAGGAACCTATATGGGTGCGAAACAATTCGGCGCCGCGATCCAAGGCGGCAATGCCGCCCGCCGCGTCACCGCTGGACAGAAGGCCAAGACCCTTGCCCACCAGGGCGCGGGCATTGTCGGGATCCTTTCGCAACGCGCCTTCAAACATCGCCAGCGATGCTGAAACATCCTGTTCGCCCAGCGTCAGGATACCTAGCGCGGCTTGTCCCTCGGGATTGTCACCGGCCCGCCTGGCATAGTCCAGCGCCAGGTCCGGTTTTTCGGCATCGATCGCGACGCTGGCCAGGACCCCCATCAGAGCACGGTCTTCGGGAAAGCGTTCGCTTAGCAACTGTCCACAATCCAGCGCCTCCTCCAGCTTGCCCAAGTGATGCAGCATCTGGATTTTCAGGCTCGGGCCGCGCGGCGACACGGCGACACTCTTATCGTCGAGCATATCCACAGCCTGCTGCCAGGCGCCCGTCATCGCCCGGGCCCAGGCAATATTGAAGCGCAAACCAGGATATTCGATTCCCTGCGTGTGCAAACCGGTAAGGATTTCCGCCGCATCGTCATACCGCTTTTGCGCAATCGCGATCAGGCCCCGCAGGTTGATCAGGCCGGCGGGAAGGGGCTCGAGCTTCGCGTGGCGTTGGATCAATTCGTCGGCAAGATCGAAGTCGCCAGCATCGAATGCCGAGGACGCGGCGTCGGCCAGAAGCGCGCCATTGGACGGATCCTGGTCGAGGAAGCTGAGGATCTGCTCCAGCCTTGCCTTGGGCTTCGGTTGCGCAGTGGGGCTCATTGTTTCCTCGATCCGGGCGTCTGAACCGCCGCTTACAGTATTGAAGAGGGTATCTGTCTACGCATACGGCCGCAATATAGATTCCTATATTGATCTTGTGAGTTGCGAGAAATATTCCAATATAATCATATATTTAATGACATATTATTGGGCTAGCCATGCGCCTTGTTCGATCTGCGCGGTCTCACGCCACTTTCTTGAAAGGATGCATTCCCATTGTCAGGCAGGGGCGCTTGGAGGACGGATCCTGGAACAGGCCGACGGGCATAGGCATCCTGGCGTGCATGACAAGCCGGTTCTCGGGCGTGGCTTCGAAACGGTAACGCTCTTCGTTATTGATACGCAGGGTGAAGCTGCGGGGGGATGCGAAAATCTCCACCGGTTCTGGCGTGAAGCCCATATAGGCGCCGGCGATGTCGCGGGTGGTGAAGGGTTCGATGAATTCGTCGAACCCCATATCGATGGTTTGGGGCTCCGGCGTGATGCTTTTGTCCCCCGCGATCTTGGCGAACAGAGTGTTAAGCACGGCCTCCCGTTCCAGGACGTTCGTCGCATTCATGGCCAGGGCCAGGACAGACTGCTGCTCCTTGTCGTAGACGAGGCAACTGTTCTGCCCGCGCCCGGTGGTCATGCAGCCCAGATGGCCGCCGCGGAAGGTTGCCATACCCAGACCGAAGGCTGCGGGATGCCAGCGTGTGCTGCGCATAGGGGTTATCTCGCGCGGTATCCGCACTGCTTGCGAAAAGAGCTGTTCCTTCACCCATGGCGAGATGATCGCCTTGCCGGGCGTTTCCGCCAGCAGGGCTTCACCCAATCGCAGCATGTCGCTCGCGGTCATGCTGAGATCGGAAAAGGCCCCAAATGAAGGGTTGGGCGCTCCATAATTGTCCGGCGCGGCATCCCATTTCCTCTCCGTCCGGTTCCATTCATGCCGGGCGGCGTATATGTCGGCTTGGTCCGCATCCTGGCCCCGGTTTCCCGGCGTGATGCCCAATGGCGCCAGGATATCGGCATACACGATATCCAGAAGGGGTTTTGCCTTCACCTTCTGCAGCATCTGGCCCAGAACCATGTGGCCCAGATGGTCGTCATCGAACACTGTTCCAGGTTCGAACAATTGGGGCGCGTCATGCAAAAGCTTTATGCAGTTCTCCCAGGACTCCTGGGCCAGCGGAAGCAGGTGCTGAAGAGGATGGCCGCGATACCCGCCGGTATGCGACAGCAGGTGCCGGATCTTCAGATAATGGCCCTTGGCGGTCGGCCCTTCGCCCAGCTCCGGCAGATATTTTCCGATCGGGTCGTCCAGGCCGATTTCGCCCTTTTCCGCCATCATCAGCAGATCGATCGATACCAAGGTCTTGATCAGGCAGACGGTGGCGAAGCGGGTCCTTTTCGTCACCGGTAAGGACGCGTCGGCGGAAAGACGGCCCAGATAGGCGCCTTGCCGTTTGCCCCGCGTCCACATCTCAATGGCAACGCCAGGCGTGTTGAATGTCATCATCAGCCGGGCGACTTCGGTCTCGAACTGCGATGCCATGGACCTAGCCCGGTCGGGATTGTCTAATGCCGAAGAGATACATGTCGTCCCCCGCCAAATCTGTGCTTATCTGTATTTGATAACGAAAATTGCCGTATTTCCAGTATCTTGCAAGGAGAAATTACTTTCACACATCGCATTTATCGATAGTATTTTGAATAAATATTTGCCTGCCAGAGAGACTGGACACAAATGGCGCATAGATTGTGTTGTGGATTCTGAGGGTTAGCTTCCAGCCTCTGTATTGGCCAGAATTTTTTCGAAAAACCTCTAAACGGAAATCGCGATCTGCCGATCAGGAGATATGTGAGGCGCTGCACATTGAGGTGGCGCCCGCTTCTTAGGAGGGACGGCGATGGTCGCTATTGTTGTTGGCAAGGAACAGGGCCTTGAACGTACATCAGCGTTTCTCCTAGGCTCATCCGGACAGCTGGGCAGTGCCGCCTTTGGCCGTTTCGGCGAAAATGTTACGGTCAACGCCGTAAATGGCAACCTGATCATCAATCGAACCGATGAGATCCTGATCGGTCAGGGCCCCGACAGCGTCATTTCCCGTACCTATAATAGCTCGGGTACCCTCACCGGTTTTGGAACCAGTGATAACTGGCGATTGAATGCCCAGCGGTATGTCACAAGCCTGACCGGAACAGTCAACACGGCGGGGAGCCAAATCAAACTCATTGGCTGGGACGGCACCGGAGCTTGGTATGCCTACAACACGACGCTAGGCAAATACGTCAATATGGAAGGCGGTGGGGCGTATGACACGCTGGCCTATTCCTCGGGTACCAATCAGTGGACCTGGACAGATGGCGATACACAAGCGGTGGATGTCTTTGATAATGCGAATGGAGGCCGCATTATCAGCAGCAAGGACACGGATAACAACCAGCTGACCTATACCTATACGGGCAGCAACCTGACCCGGGTGACGGTGACGGATGCGAGTGGGGCGGCCGAACACACCGATTTGACGTGGTCGGGCAGCAACCTGACCCAGATCGTCACCACCCTGCAGAGTGGCGCCACCCTGACGCGCACGCGCTACACCTATGACGCCTCGAACCGGCTTTCCACGGTCACAACGGATCTGACGCCCGGAGACAACTCGGTGACCGACGGGAACACCGTCGTCACCACCTATACCTATGACGGTACCAGTGGGCGGGTTGCGTCGATTGCCCAGACCGGTGGAGCGCTGCTCAGCATCACCTATGATGCGAGCTTGCGTGTCGCTTCGATCGCCCAGACCCTGGCGTCTGGCGTGACCAATACTACGACCTTCAGCTACAATACGAGCACGCGGGTCACCACCATCACCGATCAGCAGGGCCAGGTCACGACCATGGCCTATGACACCAGCAGCCGGTTGACCCAGATCACTTTGCCGGCGGCTCAGTCCGGCGCGACAGCGCAGAGCTTGAGCTTTACCTACAACGCCAACGGCGACGTGCTTACCAAAACCGACGGCAGCGGCAATGTCACAACCTATGCCTATGACAGCAACGGCAATGCCACGTTGGTGCGTGATCAGGCGGGGAACACGGTTGCGCGCACCTATGATTCCACCAACCACCTTCTGACGGAAACGCGGTACTTTACGCCCGATCCTGACGGCTCGGGCTCGGGCCAGCCCAGCGGCTCTTTCACCACGCGCTACGCCTATACCAGCACCGGCGACCTGCATTTTGCGGTCAGTGGCCTCGGGGAGGTGACGGAATATGTCCGCAATGCCGCCGGCCAAGTGACGTCCACCATTGTCTATCGTGGTGCCACTTACAGCCTGAGCGGACTCAGCGACTCGACGGCGATTTCAGAATCTTCCCTCAACAGCTGGGTCTCCGGCATCAGCGACAAAAGCAACATCCAGCGCGCCGACACGACGTATGACTTCCGCGGCAATGTCAGCACGGTCAAGACCTATACGGCCGCCAACAGCAGCGGCGCCGGTCTGACCACGTCGCCCTATACGACGCTCACCTATACCTATGACCAGTTCGGCAACCTGCTGACGCGTGCGACCAGCGGCATCAGCAATACCGAAGTGTTCACCTATGACGGCTTGGGCCGGATAGTCTCTTCGACCGACCTCAACGGCGCCTCGACCAGCATCGCCTTCACCGACAGCTCCAACCAGATGGTCGCGACCCTGGCCAACGGCCTGGTGAAGACCTCGGTCTACAATCTGGCGGGCGAGCTGATCAGCTATGCCCAGTCGGGGTCGGGCATCACCACCGGCACCACCAGCTATGCCTATGATGCGGTGGGCCAACTGCGCATGGTCACCGACGCGACCGGCAACAAGACCTACTATCTGTACGACTATGTCGGCCGCAAAGTCGCCGACATCGCCGCCGACGGTTCGATCACCGAATATCGCTATGACCAGAGCGACCGGCTGGTCTCGACCACCAGCTATGCCACCCAGCTGACCGGCACGCAGGTATCATCGCTGGTTTCCGGCGGCGCGCCCGCAACGGTACTGCTCAGCACCATCCGCCCCAGCGCCAACGCCGCGGATGTGTGGACCTGGCGCATCTATGACACCGCCAACCGCCTGATCGAAACCATAGACGGCGACGGCGATGTGGTGGTGTTCGCCTATGACGGCGCCTCCAACCTGGTGTCGACGACCGCCTATGCCAATGTTCTTGCGGCCGCGACGGTAACGGGATTCAAGACCACCGCGCCCACGAGCTTGCAGACCCCGACCGCAGATTCCGCGCATGACATCGTCACGCGCAATTTTTACGACAATGACAGCCGGCTGATTGCCACCCTGAACGGTGACGGCTACCTCACCCAGGTCAAGTATGACGAAGCCGGCGAAAAGGTCGAAACCATCGCCTCTGCCACCGTCACGGTGGCGGCGCACCGCGCCAGCGGTACCCTTGCCACCCTGCTGACGGATGTGGGGACCAGCAGTTCCGATCTCCACACCCACTATGTTTATGACGGTGAGGGCAACCTCAAATACACCCTCGATGCCAATCTGCGGCCTACCGAGTATGTCTATGATAATGCTGGGCATCTCCTGCATACAAAATCCTACGCGGCCCCAATCGCCAGCGCGCCTTCGAGCTACACAGTCGCCAATGTCGCCGCCCAGATTGCCGCCACATCGGGGCTGGCGACCAATGCCGCCAACCGTACCAGTTGGGCGGTCTATGATGCGGCTGGCCGGGTGGCCTACACCATCGATGCCGATGGCGGTGTCGTCGCCTTCGTCTATGACGCCGTGGGCCAGGTGATCAAGAAGATCGCCTATGTGACCCTCGATCCGGTCTCGTCGGATCAATCGCTTTCCACCATGAACAGCTGGGCGACGACCCACGCCTCCGATACCGGCAACCGGCTGACCCGCGTGATCTACGATCAGGCGGGCAGGGTGGTCTATACCGTCGATGCCGAAGGCTATGTCACCGAGAACCGCTATGACGCCGCTGGGCGGGTGACCCTCAATATCCGTTATGCCGCCGTTTATTCGGTTAGCGATGGCGCCACGCCCGCCAGCATGGCGACCCTGATCGGTGGGTCCATTCCCTCTACTGCGGTGCAGACCAGCTTCACCTATGACGTCGATGGCCGGGTGGTCGACAGCTATGACGGCGCAGGCGTGCGCACCCATTATGTCTATGATGCCTTGGGCCGGGTGACCGACACGACGGTCGCCTACGGCACCTCCGACGCCGCCACCACTCACTATGTCTATGACGCCGCCGGCCGGCGTATCAGCCAGACCAACGCCTACGGCACGGCTGAGGCCACCACCAGCAGCTGCACCTATGACGGGCTGGGCAATATCCTGACCGAGACGGACGGCCGCGGCTACGTCACCACCTATACCTATGACAATCTGGGCCTGGTCAAGACGGTCACTGCGCCGATCGATGCGTCCAACACGGCGGTCACCACCAACTATTACGACGCCTTCGGCAATGTCATCCAGACCAATGATGCGCGCGGCAATAACAGCTATTTCTTCTACGACAAGCTCAACCGCCTGACCTATCAGATCGACGGTGAGGGCTATGTCACCAAGACCGACTACACCATCGGCAATGAGGTGGCGCAGATCACCCACTATGCCACCAAGGTCACCGGCACCATTACGGCCGGCACCCTGCCCACCATCACCACCGCGGCGGGAGACGAGGTCACCGGCTTCACCCGCAACCTGCTGGGTCAGGTCACCAAGGTCACCGACGCGGAAGGCTATTACGAGCAGTACACCCTGGATGCCTTCGGCAACCAGGTCACGGTGCGCAACAAGCTGGGCGGTATCACCACAAACGTCTTCGATCGCCGCGGGTTGCTTGTTTCCGAAACCAAGGCCGAGACCTCGGTCAGGGCCAACAACACGACCGAAGCGACCTCCGTTACTAACACCTATCAGTACGATTCCCGCGGCAACCGCACCCAGATGGTGGAAGCTGCCGGGCTGACTGAGCAGCGCATCACCAACTACACCTACGACAAGATGGACCGGTTGACCGCGCGCGCCAGTGGCGATGCGATCACCATCATGGCGAACAATTTGAGCGGCACTTCGAGCGTTTATCCCAGCGTCACCTATCAATATGACAGCCGTGGCAACCTGATCCTGACCACCGACGAAGTCGGGGCCAAGACCTTCTCCTATTATGACCATCTGAATCGGCAGATCGCGACGGTCAATGCCGTCGGCACCCTGTCGGTGTGGACCTATGACGCCAATGGCAACGCTACGTCCCAGAAGGTCTATGGCGATGCCGTGACCTTGCCGGGCTCGCCTGGTGGTTCCGCCCCCTCGCCGGTCAACGGCTCCAACTATCGCGAGACCGACTATGCCTACGACCGCGCCAACCGGCTGACCACCACCACCGTCGCCAATGTGCAGTACGGCTATTACAACGGCTCGGCCTTCGTCCAGGGCACGACCAGCCTGATCATCACCAACACCTATGACAAGGCCGGCAATATCATCAGCCAGCAGGATGCCCGCGGCAACAACGTCTATTATTACTACGACAAACGTGGCGCGAAAGTCGCCGAAGTCGACCAGGGGCGATATCTCACCTATTATACCCTGGATGCCGACGGCAATGTCACCAAGGAAGAGCGCTTTGCCACCGCGCTGGCCAGCGCACCTTCCACCTCCAGCGATCCCGCGACTTTGCGTTCCAGCGTGGCGGGCAATGCCAATGACCGCATCACCAACTTCACGTATGATCGTAACGGCCGCCGGCTGACCGAACAGCGCACCGGCATCACCGCCTACACCGTCAACAGCAGCGGTACCCTGGCCTCGGCTTCGACCAATGCCACCATCACCTATACCTATAACGGGTTAGGCGAGGTCCTTACCAAGACCGAAGCCACAGGCGACCAGACCACCTATACCTACGACAATTTCGGCCGTCAGAGCAGAGTCAGCACCGCAAGCTACACCGATTACAACGGAACCACTGTCACCCCGACGACATGGATGTCCTATGACGGCTTGAACAACCTGACCATTTCGGAAGTGGCGGAGTTGGGCCGTGGTGGCAATATACTGACCACCAGGAACACCTACGGCGCGGGCGGCCGGTTGGCCTCGAGCACCGATGCAAGTGGCTTCACCTCCTACTTCTATTATGATGCCGCGGGCCGAGTGATTGCCCAGACTTATTACCGCACCAAGTCTGACGGCAGCCTGACCTGGCCTGAAGCCAAGGTCACCAATTACGATGCGCTGGGCCGCACAGTATTCAAGTCGGTCGCCGCTTGGAACGGTTCAAGCTATGTGTTCGGCGATTATCAGCAGACGCAATACAACACCTTCGGTGAGGTCACCGCCAAGGGCGCCAACGGCTTGTGGCAAGAGACGACCTCCTACGACAATGCCGGCCATGCCTGGAAAACCACGTCCGGCGACGGCGTCACCAAGATCTTCTATTACGACCAGAACGGCAACCAGACGGCGGAAGTGACGTCCGATGGCAATGCCCTGCCGTCAGGCTATAGCTGGTCCTCGCTGACGATCGCGCAGGTCAACAGCCTGGAGACCGCCGGTGGGGGGTTCGGCTCTGCCGCTGTCAATGGCATGGTCCTGACCTACAAGACCTATGACGCCCGCGGCCAGAATCTTTCCGTGGTCGAGCCTCTGCGCCAGATCAATTTTCCCGGAACCAACTACACCATCACCAAGCAGCACGGCTACAATGCCTTCGGCGAAGTGACGTCGGATACCGACGCGCGCGGCTATGTCACCAACTACAGCTACAACACCCTGGGTAAGCTGGTTCAGACCCAGAATCCCAGCGTGAATGTCACAGCCGAAAGCGGCGCCATCAGCGCCACCAATCCGCTGCAGGTCAACTATTACGACCTGTCAGGGCGCCTGGTCGCGGTGCAGGACGCCAATGGCAATATCACCAAGCGCTTCCTGCTGGCCGGCACCGGTTATGGCGGGACCGAAGCGTCGGTGGTCAAAGAGTTCCACCCCGACGGCGGCGTCAAGAGCTTCGGCTTTGACGTGTTCGGCAACCAGCGCAAGGCGACCGACGAGCTCGGCAACGTCACCCTGATGGATTATGACGCGATGGGACGGCTCACCACCGTCACCCATCCCACCCGCGCGGCAGGCTCGGCCGGCAATCTGTCGGGTTCCGCTCAGACACTGATCGACTATTATCTCTATGATGAGTTGGGTCAGCGCATTGCCCACTGGAACAACGTCTACACCAGCACGACCAAGGATCGCACCGACTATGACACGCAGGGCCGTGTCGTCCAAAGCATCGACATGGCCGGTCACGTCACCAGCCAGAGCTATAGCTGGAATGCCTCCATCAATACCGCCATCTATGGCGGCGGCTCGTTGGGCACCTTCGGCGGCTGGGTGGAATCCACCACCAGCGCCGCGGGCCTGACCAGCACCACCACGGTCGACTACTTCAACCGTAACATCTCCAAGAGCGATTTCGGCGGCAACAGCTCCAGCTTCAGCTACAACCTGGCGGGCCAGCTCGCCAACCAGACGCTGACGTCAGCCGAGCATATCGAGTATCGCTACTACAATACCGGGCAGCTCAAATCGATTGACGACATCACCGTCACCTACAACTATAACCCCAGCCATTATTATGATGCGGGCACCAACACCACCAGCACCGACTATAGCTACTACACCAACTATTATGTCCCGCCGACCTATCACGTCTCCTATTACGACAGCTGGGGCAACCCGGTCTATGAATCCAACGGTGACGATACCTATGACGGCTATTATGAAATAAAGACCCACACCACCGGTGTGTCCAACTATTATTTCACCGAGGTCTACACCACCAATACGGTCGACCATAATACCGGCCTGGAATATGACCTGGACGGCAACCGCACCTATGAAGGCTCAATAATTACGAACACCAATGTGGTCGCAACGACCTACACCACCGACACGACCTCCGGCACGACCTATCATTTCTATACCGACCATGCCGGCCACGGCATAAATCACACGCCGCATTACTATTCGACCCAGGTGCCGGACTATGGCGCCTACACCTATTACACCAACGACTGGGTCTCCGACGCTTATAGCTACACCGACAGCTGCTATGGCCAGACTATCTATGCCTGGCCGGCGACGGGCTCTTACCAGGCCGCCGATCCAACGACCTATCACACGGAATACTACTGGGTTGAGGATGGTGAGACCTACTACGACAATTGTTACGGCAGCAGCTATTTCTACGATTACGGCTATGGCCACTATGTCGGCTACCAGGTCGCCGACCCGACCACGTATCACACGGTCTACTACACTTATACCGCCTACGGGTATTCGGATCCGGGCACGTATGGCCACTATGTCACCAACGCGCACACCGGGTATCAGATCACCGGCTATCACACCGAGTATGGCACTTATTATACCGACGATTACTACAGCTTCGACTATCCGACCTATGCCGACAATTATGCCGGTGCGACCAACACGCATTATGTGACGTCGAGCACAGCCTATCCCACGCCATCCACCACATGGCTGGAAGCGGAAAGCGTCACCTATGACGCGATGAACCGCATTACCAGCATCCATGACGCTGGTTATGGCCAGGCCGCGCCGACGACGATCAATTTTGAATATGACGCCAACGGCAACACCCGCCGCCGCGATGCCCTTTATCGCGCCCTGGATGCGGCCGGCAACATCGCCAGCACCGATAGCGAGCAGGACAACTGGTACAAATACGACTCCATGAATCGCTTCGTGACCACCAAGGGTGTGTTCACGGGCAGCCGCGGCTCGGGCACCATCAGCCGCGGCGCCGACGGTACCGACCTTTCCTATGACGCGGCCGGCAATCGCGCCACTGCCACCACCACCATGAATGACGGCACGGTGCGGCAGGAGCAATATGTCTATACCGCCGACGGTTTCCTGGCAGCGGCCAATGTCAGCATGAATGGCGGCAGCGCCAATCCGCTGGCGGCCTATGGCCTGGACGTGATGGGCCGCACCACTTCCTACATGGAATATAATGGCTCAGGCACCAACACCTACACCCGCACAGCCAGCTACGATCAGATCTCGCAGGTGACCCACGACGACACCACCACGGTGCGGTCGGACGGCACCTACTATGCCTCGACGGACTACAGCTATGTCGCACAGAGCGGCACGGCTTCCGGCGTGGCGTCCGGCGCTTATCTGGGCGGCGTGCTGGTGCATAGCCACACCACCAACAGCCACGTTCCCACCGGCGGCTCGCTGACGACCGACGCCAGCACGGATTACACCAACACCTATATCATGCGCGACAGCGCCCAGATCTCGTCCAGCACGTACGTCTCCGACTCCACCCAGGTCGTCCATCATGCCGGCTATTGGGAGAACTGGACCAACTCCTATTCGGCGACCTGGCACGATGCCTATGACGAAGTGGTCGGTTCGGCGACCGCCTGGGTTTCCAACTACTATTATGACGCCCAGGGCCATCTCCAGCAGGTCAATATCAACGACGGCCAGCCGCGTACCGTCACCTACATCACCAACATGATGGGCGAGGTGATGAAACGCGACGTTTCCTACACCGCCGGCGGCAACGCACCTCATGAGCTGCACTACTACCTGGCCGGCATGGCGATCGGCGATGTCACCAACAACGGCACCAGCAACACCGACTATGTCACCTCGGTCGCAGCGCGCGTCGCCACGTCACAGGGCTATGGTCCGTTCCGCAATGGGTCCAGCGATGCGACGCCCTACGCTGATTTCGACCAGAGCTATGACCCGATCAACGGTTATGACTCGACCAGCACGGCCAGCAACTATGTGATCAAGCCGGGCGATACGCTGCAGAGCATCGCGCGGTCGCTGTGGGGTGATGCCAATCTCTGGTACCTGATCGCCCAGGCGAATGGCTTGAACGCCAATTCCACCCTGCCTGTGGGAATGAGCATCGTCATCCCCAACAACCAGGTCCACAATTTCCACAACAGTTCTTCGACCTTCAAGGTCTATGACCCGAACCTGGGCATCGGCGATGTCTCGCCGACCGCGCCGGAGATCCCGCCGCCCCCGCCCCCGCCTGCGCCCCCGGTGCAGCAGAGCCACGGTCACGGCGGATGCGGCTTCATCGGACAGATCATCAAGGCGGTAATCTCGATCGTTGTGACCGTTGTCGCGACGCCCTTCGTCGGCCCGGTCGCCGGCGCAATGCTCGGCGATGCCGCAGGCCAAGTGTTCGGCTTAGCCACAGGCATGCAGAGCGGCTTCAACTGGAAGGAGTTGGGCATGACGGCAGTAACCGCCGGGGTCACTCAAGGCCTGAATACGCCCGGCGTCTTTGGCGAGACCAGCGTCTTTGACAAATTGGGTATCGGGGGAGCCGCCTTCGGTGAACAAGTTGCCCAAGGCGCGATCTCTAATGCCGTCAGCCAAGGCATCGGTGTGGCGACGGGCTTGCAGAGCAAGTTCGATTGGGCTGGTGTCGCGGCAGCGGGCGTGTCAAATGGTGTCGTTGGTTGGGCTGGCCAAAAACTCGGCTTCGATCCAAATGTAAGCGGCGACTGGAACAATAGCCTGCGTGGTGCTGTCACCGGAGTTGCTGGCGGCATTGCCAACGCCGCTACCCGCTCACTGATCAACGGCTCCGACTTCGGCGACAACATCATCGCCGGGCTGCCGGATGTGCTCGCGCAGACCGTGGGCAACCAATATGGCGAGCAAATCCGCGCCTCGGTATACGGCGAACCGTCCGCGCAAGAGATTCGCATGACGGCTACGGATCAGGGCCTATCTCCGGAGCAAGAAAAGGACATGGAGGCGAGGCGTGCTCAGATTTGGGCTGATATGCAAGCGGAGGCTGATCAATATGCGCCAACCGTTGGCCCGCTCAATATCGATGCATCTCTCCCGCACATCGACAGCGTTGGGGAGAAGCCGAGCGTCGCGCGCGTGGCAGTTAGCGACAGCGATGTTCCCGTGCCAACGCCGAGGCCACGCCAATATTCATTTGATGACTTGCCGCAAATTGATCCTACCGTCAGTCCGCTCGGCAACGGCATCATAGGCAAAGGGATGCAAGCAATAGTTTCTGGAGCCGCAATGGAAGCCCTGGAGGGTGAGGGCAGAGAGGGGGCTTGGGTGGCTACCGAGAACGAATTGGGATTAGGCACCCCAAATGATCCGGGAGCGGGCGCTGTCCTCAGGGAATGGAGAACAGGGACCGGTCCGGCTACCAGAGTATTTGATCCATCGTCAGGATTCTCTCAGGAATTTGCGAACGCACCGTCTACACAGTCCGCGGTACAAAGCGCGCTTGACTTTTGGGTGAATCGGCGCGATGGCGGCCTTAAGGGCATGGATGGCGAGAACGACCACCCTTACGAGCTAAGCGGATTTCCGTTAGAATTTGGTCCCAAGGAGTTCGTTGAGGATGCTCATCCCCTCAACGGAGCTGCTCACGTTATTGGCTCCGCACGGTTGGATGCTACCCTGGACGGAAATACGGTGCTCTGGAGGGCTACAAATGATATGGGCTTACATTCGTTCTTTGCGGGAAATTGGATTGATAAAGGGGCAAAGTGGGTCGGCGCGCCCAAGTCAATTCCGTATGGGGTACCCAACATTGACCACCCCCTACCGTTTGGCACAACAAGGCAGGTTATTGAATGGCGGACTGATTTGTCAGGCAAATATATTCCGCCGCATAATTAAAGCGATTATGTTGACTACTATGGTCATGTGCTCCGACGCTAATAGTGCGCCCGTGAAGGGATCGATTGTCGGAAAGTATAGATATATAGAGAGCATAAAAAGTGGCACACTTGTCCTTCGTAGGAATGGGACGTATCAGATTTGTCCCGCCTCCTCGAGCTGTAGCAGCGGTGTCTACCGCGTGGAGCGTGTAGATAATAAAGATTTTGATTTCATAAAGTTCAAAGGTGACGGGATCGGTTCATTCGCCGGAATTCGTACCTCTAGTGGCGAGGCATCTCGCGGTGTAACGGCCAGCGTTGAGTATGGATCGTCTTGTCCATGCATCCATTTAACTATTCCGGATGATCCAGCCGCATTTGTTATAATTGCCGAGGGAAAAAAGAAACCTTGAGAGACGTAAATTCTGTGATCGAAAACGCAGAATGTAGAATAGAAATAGGGACGAAAATTTAACGAGAGCATACCCGTTCCTGGCCCTATCGCCTGACGAGTTGCGGGTGGCTAAGCCATCCAGGAATTTAAGCAGCTCGGATGGCTAGGCAAAGTGAATAGGCATTTGCCAATATAGAGCGGCACATTCGCGCCAAAATCCTTCGCTCGCCCGACTTCGTGAAGTAAACTCGGGTCATGAAGTTGCTCTCCATCAATTTCGGCCATGACGCGTCCTTTTGCGTGTTCAAAGACGGCGCCCTGATAGACTTCTGCGAGCTGGAGCGGGAATCCCGCCTCAAGCATCACTTCGGCCTTACCTCCGATGTGTTGGCGGGCTACCTGAAAAGACTGAACATGAACTTCGGCGATTTCGATTTCGTCGCGGTCTCGGGAACGCAGCTATGGGGTCTGTTTCATTCGGCCGACATCGCGGTGACTTACGGATATACGGCGGATCACGCCAAATTCTGCCGGCAATCTCCGCACTGGGCGGCCGAGAATTACCGTTTCTTTGATGGGGTGACCGGTGGCTGGGCCGTCCATGTCGAGCGGGAAAAGCTCAGCGTCTCCCCATCGCCAGTGCGGCTGGACTGGGGCCCCGCGCTTCGCAGCATTTCATCCAGCTTCAACACCATCGCGGGGCTGGCCCGCGATTTCACCGGCGCCGGGCGGGAGGCAAAGAGCCAGATGCAGGCCAGGTGCCTAACCCCGGTGACTTTGACAATCGGCAAGATCACAAAGCCGGGTTTCTTCGTTGACCACCATGCGGCGCATGCCAATTATGCCGGGTATTACAGTGGCGCGCGTTCGATCGTGGTCACCCATGACGGGGGACTGGTCGCCGCGCCCTTTACCAGCGGCGGCATTTATCTGTTAGACAAAGCGGACGGAGCCCTGCCTTTCGCCAGCCACAGGCTGACCCTGGGCAATATCTACGATCTCGTCAGCCGCCAGTTCGGCATCGATCCCGGCAAACTGATGGGACTGTCGTCTTACGCCAGGCCAAACAAGCATTTGGACGCGATCATTCGGCAATATTCGCAAAGCCTGCATGCTCCGGATACTTTGCCGCCCGGATACATCGCGACTCTGCTGGCAACCAGCGCCAGCCTCGACCAGGTCCTGCGCGACAAGGCGATCGCGAAGTTCCGATTTGGCTTCAAGGATGTTGCGCTCGCCATTCAGTCCGCCGCCAATACCCAACAGCTTGTGCAGCAAGTCTATGTCGAGCAGATCGGCTCTTACTGCGAAAAGCTCTCGCTTGCGCTCGACGGCTATTCCAGGGTGTTCATGACCGGCGGTTATTCCTTGAACTGCCCCACCAACACGGCCATCAGCCAGACCTATCCTGGCCTGGATTTCCGGCCCTTGCCTGCGGTCGCCGATACCGGGCTTTCGCTGGGCGCGGCTGTCGCCGCCCACTATTTCCTGCGCATCCCACTCAAGTTCAACTGTGCGGAGGGCGCGATGGCATCCGCATTTCCGCCGTCATGCCTTAATCACAACGCGTTTGACCAAGACCAATCCGGCCTGGCCCTTGTCGATGTGCGTCCCGAGAAGCGCGCCGAATTTATTGCCGACAGCCTGCTTGAGGGAAAGATCGTCTGCCTTCACAGGGGGCGTTCGGAGGTTGGCCCAAGGGCGCTTGGCCGGCGGTCCATCATCGCCTGGGCGGGTCTGGAAGAAATCCGTGACAGGATCAACCGGTCAAAACGGAGGGAAAGCTGGCGGCCTCTCGCGCCGATTTGCGCGATAGAGGATTTTCACGACTATTTCGTCGGCGATCCCGAGGAATGCCGGTTCATGCTGACCACCTCCAAGGTTATATCGCGGGTCATCCCGGCTGTGACGCATGTGGACAACACCGCCCGTGTACAGGTGATAGACAAAGAGGATGAGCTGCTTTATGGCGTTTTGACTTGCATAAAGAGTAGGGGCTTTGCACCGGTGATCGTGAACACTTCGTTCAATTGTGCGAGCGAGCCACTGGTCGAGACATTGGCGGACGCGGTGCGGTCGTTCAAAAAAATGAAGTTCGACCATCTGGTGACCGAGACCGGCATTTTCAGCCTGTCGCAACAGGGAGAGGCGGCCGAAGAGGGGCCCGAGCCAACGAAAATATTTGTTCCGGGATAAAGGCTATTGTCCGCGCCTCACGCGACCTTCTTGAACGCATTCATTCCCATCATCAGACAGGGCTTGCGCGAAACCGGGTCTTGGAACAGGCCCACCGAGGTCGAAGTCTTGGCCCGCATCATCAGCCGGTTTTTGGGCGATGCCTCGAACAGATACTGTTCTTCACCGTTGAGGCGCAGCGAAAAGCTGCGGGGCGTGGCGAAGATCTCGACCGGCTCCGGCCGGAAGCCCCGATAGGCGCCGGCGATATCGCGGGTGGTGAAGGGACCCAGGAATTCGTCAAACCCGATGTCCAGATCCTTGGGCTCCGGCACGATGGAGGTATCGTCCGCGAAGTTGGCGAACAGGCTGTTGAGCAGCGCCTCGCGCTCCAGCACATTGGCGCTGTTCATCGCCAGCGCCACCACCGATCGGCGTTCCCTGTCGAAGACGATGGCGCTGTTCTGGCCGCGGCCGGTGGTGACGCAGCCGCGATGCCCTCCCCGGAAAACACCCATTCCCAGGCCGAACCCGCCGACATGCCAGCGGGTGATCCGCATCGGGTTCAGGGCGCGCGGCACCCTTACCACTTCCGTGAATAGTTTCTCCTTGACCCAGGATGAGATCGCAGGTCCCCCCGCGTCTGCTGCGTCCGCCAGCAATGCTTCACCCAAACGCAACAGGTCGGCACTGGCCATGCTGAGATGGGAGATTGCGCCGAAGGCCGGATCGGGTTCGAGATAACTATCGGGCTCAGCCTGCCATTGCTTGGCCTCGCGATTCCACTCATGCCGGAAGGCATAGATCTCCGTCTGCGCCGCATCTTCGGTCCGGTTGCCGGGCCGGATGCCGAGGGGCATCAGCACCTCTTCGCGGATCACGTCCAGAAAGGGCTTCCCTTTCAAGCGCTGGATCAACTGCCCCAGGATGATGTGGCCCAGATGTTCGTCATCGAACACGGTTCCGGGTTCGAACAACTGCTCGGTTTCGTGCAGCATTTCCACGCAATTTTCCCAGGACTCGTGTGCCTTCGGCAGAAGGCGCTGGGGTGTGAAGCTGCGAAAGCCGCCGGTGTGCGAGAGCAGGTGGCGGACCTTCAAAAATTGGCCCTTGGCCTTCGGGCCGTTGCCCAGCTCGGGCAGATATTCCGCAATATTTGCATCCAGGCTGATCTCACCCTTCTCCGCCAGCATCAGGATATCGATCGCGATCAGGGTCTTTATCAGACACACAGTGCCGAACCGTGTTTGGGGCGTGACGGGATGACTGCCGCCGGCCGCCAGCCGCCCCACATGCGCCTTGTGGTGCCGGCCGCGCGCCAGCATTTCCACGGCAAGGCCGGGCGTGTTGAATTCCGTCATCAACCTGGCGACTTCTGTCTCGAATGGCGTTGTCATCTCAACCCACTTTCTTGAACGGATGCATTCCCATGGTCAGGCAAGGACGCCGCGACACCGGGTCCTGGAACAAGCCGAACGGCACCGGCATCCGGGCCAGCATGACGAGCCGGTTTTCGGATGTGGCTTCGAACTGATAGCGGTCTTCCTTGTCGATGCGGACCACGAAGCTGCGCGGTCCGGCAAAAATCTCGATCGGTTCCGGCGTGAAGCCGAGATAGACGCCGCCAAGCTCGCGCGGCGTGAAGGGGTGGAGGAATTCGTCGAAATCCAGATCCAGGGTTTTGGCTTCCGGAACGATGGACGCGTCTCCAGCGAACTTGGCGAGCAAGGTGTTCACCAGCACCTCGCGTTCCCAGACATTGGGCGTGTTCATGGCGCAAGCCAGGACGGATTGGCGATTCTTGTCGAAGACCAACCCGCTATTCTGTCCCCGGCCCGTGGTCAGGCGCCCGCAATGGCCGTCGCGGAATCGCGCCATGCCCAGGCCATAGGCGCGCACGCTCCAGCGGGTGATGCGCATGGGCGTGATTTCCGGCGGCAAGCGCACTTCCTCGGAGAAGAGCCTGTCCTTCACGAATTGGGAGAAGCAGAATTTCCCGGCGGCTGGCGGCACCGCCAGCAACGCCTCGCCCAGGCGCAGCATATCGGCACTGGTCATGCTGAGATGGGAAATCGCACCAAAGACGGGATCGGGCTCGACATAGAGATCGGCCTCCGGCTCCCATTTCTTTTCAGCGCCGTTCCAGTCGTGACGGGAGGCATAGATATCGGGTTGTTCGGCGTCCTTGGTCCGGTTGCCCGGCGTGATGCGCAAGGGCCGCAAGACGTCGTCGCCGACCGCATCCAGAAGCGGCTTGCCCCGCACGCGTTCCACCATCTGGCCCAGGATGATGTGGCTGAGATGGTCGTCATCGAACACCGTTCCGGGTTCGAACAACTGGTCTGTGTCATGCAACAGGCTTACGCAATTCTGCCAGGATTCATGCGCCAGCGGCAGAAGGTGTTGTATGGTGAAGCTGCGATAGCCGCCGGTATGAGACAGAAGATGCCGGACCTTGAGGAACCGGCCCTTGGCCTTGGGGCCCTGGCCGAGCTCGGGCAGATAATCCGCGATATTGGCATCCAGATCGATTTCGCCCTTTTCCGCCATCATCAGGAGATCGATCGCGATCAGCAGTTTGATCAGGCAGACGGTGGCGAAGCGCGCCTTCTTGGTTACCGGAAGCGACCCCCCGGCGGTCAGCCGGCCCATATGTGCGCTATGGCGTTTGCCCATCGCCAGCATATCGGCCGAAACGCCGGGCGTGGTGAACTTCATCATCAGCCTGCCGACTTCGTTCTCGAATTCAGACGCCATCCACGGTCTCCGCGACAATCATTCCGGTCCGGGGTTTACGGCCCACGGCCTTGTAGGCATGCACGCCCAGGAAGAGAGCTGCCGCCCCATCCGGGGCCGGCTGAAAGCGCAGTGCCACCGGCATCCGGCTCTGGATGGCATAACCGCCATCTTGCGAAACAATCTTGAAGACGCTCTGGCGATTGCCGTCCGGCCCCACCGCCACGCGCAGGTCTGCGCCCTCGCGCGCGACTGTAATTTCGCCCAGATAGGAACCGATATAGCGGCCTTCACATGCTTGCGGGCTTAATCCACCGAAAATCTCGTCCCGCGCATACCGGAGCGGCTGTGCGGGCGATTGCGGCTCTTCATCCTCCAAACGGTCGAGCGCGCGCCGCAAGACGGTGTCCCGTGCATGGGCGGAATAGGCATTCACCCCGGTCGCCACCACGGCACCGCTGTGCGGATCGATGCGGAAACCGACCGTCTGCCCGAACATCGAACCGTTATGGCCGGCAAGCCCGTCGTCATAGAGACCGCAGGCGGCCGAGAATTGCCGTGGCGGTTTTTCCGCGCGGTTTTCCGACCGCGCCATCTTAGGCAGCGCGATCAGCGGCTTGCGCAGCGCCGTCGCGATGGCGCCATCGGCGAGCGCCGCCTGCGCCGCCGACACCACCTCGTCCAGGCTGATTGTCAAAGCGGGAAGCGAGGCCTCCCAGAACGGACCGAAGGGCGGCAGCTTGGTGGGCGCGTAGGCGCCGCGCTGGGCCGAGAAAGCGTGAGGCAATATTCCCGTCTCGCCGGCTGCGGCATCCTGCAGCGTTATTCCCGCAGGCGCCAGCAGTTCGGCATGCACCAGCTCGGACGGGCCGGACCCCAGCATCCGCCGCAGCGCCTCGCCCAGGATCACATGCTCGCTATGCTCATAGTTGAAGGTGGAGCCCGGCGCAAAAAGCTGCGGCGCACCGCGGAAACGTGCCGCGAATGCCTCCCATCTGCTGCCCCAACGAACCGTCATATCGGTGATATCCACCCCGTGACAGCCGCTGGCATGCGACATCAGATGGATTAGCCGGATGCCGCGCGGGGGGCCCAGCTCGGGCAGCATGGATGCGATATCCGCCTGAAGGTCTATCTCGCCGCGCGCCGCCAGCTTGAGGGCGGTTGTGGAAAGAAAGAATTTCATCAGGCAGGAAACATCGAACCGGGCTTCGCGTGTGATCGGCATATCGGTGCCGGCTCGCGCCGAGCCGCTGGCGGCGAACCGGCGCTCGCCATTCAGTTCTAGGCACAGCGCCAATCCCGGCACGCCGGTTTGGAGGCGCACCTGTTTCACGATCGCCTCGAGCCGTGCCTGGGTCATCTAGGCGCTGCGTCTTCCAGCAGCCGGGCATAGGCGATCTTGCCCGATGCCGTGCGGGGCAACTTCTCCGCCACCACAAAAGCCGCTTGATGGATCAACTGTGCCGGAAATTGCAGCGCCAGCGCGATCTTGAGCGAGGAAAAATCCGCAATAGCGGGCGCAGCGACAATCAGCAGCCTGTCCCCGCCGCCGGGCTTCGTCATCGGCAGCGCCGCGATGTCCAGGATACCGGCCGCTTCCCGCGCCGCCTCCTCGATGTCGCGGCAGGAAATGCGCTCGCCCCCGCTGCGCAGGAAGCGATCTTCCTTGTCCAGCACATTCAGCATGCCGTCTGGGGAGAGATAGCCGATATCGCCGGTAGCGAACCAACCGTCCGGCATCGCATGACCCGGCCTATTGCAATAGCCCTGCATCAGCATGGCACCCCGCAGCCATATCTCGCCGCTTTCGTTGGCCGCGCAGTCCATTCCGTTCCGGTCCAGGATGCGGCATTGCGCCGTGGGTAATACCCGGCCTACAGCATGGGGCCGCATATCCAGTTCGTGATTGCCGACGGCGCAGACCAGGCCATTGGTTTCGGTCAGGCCATAACCCGATCCCAGGCCCAGATGGGGCAGGGTCTTGCGAAGAGCCAAGCGCGCCCGCCTGGGCAGGCTGCGCCCTGCCGCGGCTATGGATCGCAATGGCTGAATTGAATCCCGAGACGCCAGGAGCATGCCGATCTCGCCATCGGATATCCCGGTGATCGATGTGAGCTGATGCTCCGCGATGAGCCGGCAGATGTCGGTGTCCGATGACCGCACAACTCGCCCCGAGACCATCAACATCAACAAGACCTGCATATAGCCGCTGACATGGGAAAGCGGCGTGCGCAGCAGCACCGCAGGCGCCACCGGTTTCGTCATCGGGACGGATGCGCCGCGCGCGGCCAGCGTGCCCGCCAGCATCATGTTCGCCAGTCCCGTGGTGATGCCGCGATGGGTGAGAACCGCCCCTTTCGGATCACCGGTGCTGCCCGAGGTGAAGGCGATGCAGGCTTCTTGTTCAGGATCGATTTCGACAGCCGGAAGCACAGACCGGATGTGGCGCGCCGCGGAAAGCGCCTTTGGACCGACGCATATCGGCAGGCCGGGATCGTCTTGCGTAACGGCAGCAATGCAGCCCGCCCCGGCAATCTGGCTTGCGAAATTGGCGCCATGGGTCAATACGGCTGTGGCGCCGAGGGATGTCAAAGCGATAAAGGCGGCGATCCAATCTCCATCGTCCGGAAGATCCAGGGCGACCCGCATACCCCTGCCGATGCCCCGCTCGATGAATAGCCCGGCATAGGTAGTGCTCCGGTCGAACAGGCTTTCAAGGCTGAGGCCTCCACCCTCCGCGATCAGGAATGGGGTACGCTTCGCGCGGAGGGCCTTGCGGTAGACGCCGGGCAGGGTGTCGGGGATATGCCGATAGACGGTTTGTTTCCGCCCAGCGACGATTGCTTGTGCCAAGGCGAATGGGCCGTTGTCCTGCATCAGGAAGTGGGGTTGAGCGCCCACCGCTTACCAGCAGCTTTCGAAATTGGGATCGAACAGGAAAAGATCATCCAGAGAGGACGGCCAATCGCTCTGGCTGGTCTTCCCATCCCGGGAGGGCTGGCTGCTGATCCAGCCGCTATTGCCTGCCGTTTGGCTCGGAGGCACAGCCTCCTTTGGGCCGGCTTTTTTTGTCGCTTTTCGCTCGTCCTGGATATTGGTTTTTTCCGGCTTTTCCACTTGGCCCCCAATCCGTTCTCATGCCGGGCCGCTTCCGGCAAGGTCACGTGCAGCATCTTCCCTTCGATGGACAGTTGCCGCGCAAGGGCGCTGCATGCCCATCTGTATTCTGCTTTATTGTTGGGGTAAAAATAGCGCCCTTTCAATGTATTGTGAAGGAGTTTCGTTTATAGTTCGCCAACATGGAAAGTATAGTTTCCAATAGGTTGCGCGACAGGTCTAATTTGTCCCCGGGCCCGGTGGCTCAAAGCGTTTCCTTGGCCTCCCGCCAAAGCATCAGCGCTCTGCGCCCGGGCGGCATTGTCTTCAGAAAGCAATACCCCTGGCGTGGAGTTCGGCGGCAAGCTGTTCAACCAGATGGGTGTCGAAGCGCATCTTGCCGGTGCGCAAGGAAATATCGATCCGGTTGCCGTGGGACAGGATAATGCCGTCCCGCCGCTCCATGAGGATTCCTTTTTCGATCATCCGGTTGATGCGGCGGCGTACCGTCTCCAGCGGGATATGCGTTGTCCGTGACACGGCAGCCCGGCTGATGCCGCGGCGCATCCAATCCGGGTCGATCAAGCCTGCATAGCGGTGGCTGATGTTGGGATCGTTTTGGACATGGGCGACGTTCTGGCTGTCTATGGTGATTGCGATCAGATAATCGGTGGGATCCAGGCCCGCGGCCGAATAGGCTTTCATCGCTTCGCGCATGAAATTCATTACGAAGCGGACCGCCGCCTGTGAGGTCACTTTGACCTGGTGTTCGTCTTTCAGTTCGCGCTCCGCCGGCCATGGCGGAGATTTGGTGCTTTCCGATCGGACGATGGTGATGAACTCTGCGAGAGCCGGGGGTTTAACGATCTCTCCCAAGTTCAGCAGGACTGCTTTTTTATCGGGCGGATTCCAATCGAAAAAAGTCCAAACCTCGGTCCCATCGCGGTCTGGACGCAACGGAACACTGATGATCTCAAAGGAATATTTCCCACCGCGGTTCAGGGTAACTTGCCTTATGGTCCGCAATATCGCGCCTTCCGCGACGGAAGCGGTCCTTTGCGTGCGCTCCGGTAGATATTTCGCGGGAATAAGCGAAAGCCAGTCGAGGCCGGTCAGCTTCCGTCCCAGGATGCGGGTAAGTTCCTGACCCGCAAAGGTGATTTTTGCGCTGCCGTCGGGCCTCACGGCGCAGACCATCAGCAGGCTTTTCAGGTTTTGAAGCCGTTCAGGAGGGAAAGCGGCAGGCGACGGCAGCCGCTCGCCCTGCCAGGCCGAAAGCCAACTCGCGACGAATTTTCGTCCGCGAGGTGCCAGCTCTGCCCGCTCGATGGCAGCTCGTGTCGCGCTCCGGCTGTATGACGGCCCGATGGACAAATCGCAAACTCGTTTCCTGAGGTGAAACGGTTCCACGATTCATCGGTGTTGGGAAAGCCCCCAAAGTAAAGATTGTGTAAACCGTATTCTTTTTCAGCAGGCGCTTCTGGTAATGCGATGAAATTAACCATCTTTTACCGTCTGTAGTTAGAAAAACGGGCCAAGCTCCCCAGCCTGGGTATGTGTCGACCACAAATTGACTTGCAGTTGGGAGAGAGTATGAACATTTTATTTCAAACTAGAGTTATCGGCTTAACTGGACCGGATGTCCGGCGGCCATAGTCGGAAAGCCATTTGTTTCGGTATTTCTATGTCTGGTCAGGAGATGGATGTGAATAAGGGCGGACGCCAGTCGGATACAGACTCGGCTCAGACCAGGAATGACCTGCTGCAATGGACCTCCAATATAGTTGCGGCTTATTTGAACAAGAATGAAATCGACCTGCGCCAGCTCCCGCATGTCCTGGAGACGGTGTACGCAAAACTCTCGGCCTTGGGAGACGCTCCGGCCGGCCCGTCTCAGCTTTCTCCATTTCCGCTATCGCTCCATCAATCCGATCTGCTGCCCAAGCCGGTCGCGATAGAAAAGTCCATTACTCCGGATCACATTATTTGCCTGGAAGATGGCGTCAGGCTCAAAACGCTGAAGCGTTACCTATTCCGGAAATACCGCCTTACGCCGGAACAATATCGAATCAAATGGGGATTGCCGCCGGACTATCCCATGGTGGCGCCAAACTATGCGGCGAAGCGCTCGGCGCTAGCCAAAAAAATGGGGCTCGGCCGCAAGCGGAAAGAAAAAGCACGCGGCGGCCGCAAGAGACGCCAAGGGTAGATCGCACGCAGTCTGAAGCAGTCCGTGATCACGTCTGCGAGCATTTCTGATCGGCGGCGGGTCTCGAAAATCGGAAATGCAACCTTTGGTAGCGTAGTCTATTTTCGGTTGTAGGGCGGCGTGCCTGGTTAGCGAGATATTGCCTCGGATTTGCGTATTGCAGGCATCGCAAAAAGCGTCGTGCGATGAGGCTCTTAGAAGGGCTGCCAAAGCGAACGCTGAAAACATTTTCCGCACGCGCGCAACAAGGCGTTCCTTTGGTGGAACGTACAACCCCTTCAAATTGCGGCATTATTCGCCCGCGCGGGAGGACATGCATGACATCAAGACAAAAAACTGAATCCAAGATTCAGACGAAGATTGGGGCGAAGCGCACAAGAAAAAAACGCCCCGGCGGCGCTGGGACGCTCGATCGAAACGAAACCGAAAATGTGCAGTATTTTCTCAAAGCACTGAATCAAATTTCGCTTGTACTCCATGCGTTGGGATACATGGCGGAAGGCGAAGCCCTGGCGCAGGTCAAGTCCGACCTGCATCACCGGATATTCTGGTCGCCTGAGAAGCCCATCGACATCCTCAAGGTCCTGCACTAGTCCGCTGGACGAAATCGACGGTCCCTGACCGGCGATCGACGCGAAGGGTGATGCCGCCGGGAATAGTGACGTGAAATCCATTCGTGGCGGCATCTTCCCAGATGGCAGGCGTCATGGGCTCACCGTCCAGGCCGGTCCAGACGGCGCTGTCCAGCAAAGCAGGCCCGCAGAGGGCGGGATGGGTTTTGCGGATGGCCGAAAGGCCGGCGACAAAGTCCTCCAGGGCCAGATTCCTGTTTTCCCAGTCAAGCCAGCTTGTCTCGTTATCCTGGACATAAGCGTTGTTGTTGCCGTTCTGGCTGCGGCCGAATTCGTCTCCCGCCGTCAGCATGATGGTGCCGCGCGAGGCGAAAAGCGTGGACAGCATGGCGCGCAGCGCCAGCGCCCGCTTGGCGACAATAGCCGGGTCATCGCTGGGACCTTCCACACCGTAATTCCAGGAGAAATTTTCGGCATGGCCGTCGCGATTGTCCTCGCCATTGGCCAGGTTGTGGCGCGCGCGGTATGTTACCAGGTCGGCGAGGGTGAATCCGTCATGGGATGCCAGGTAATTCACGCTGCGTGTGACGGGGCCGTGGAACACATCGGATGATCCCATCATGCGGGTGGCGAGGATGCCGGCGGTTCCGGCATCGCCGCGCCAGAAACGGCGCACATCGTCGCGGTAGCGGTCATTCCATTCCAGCCAGGGGGAAGGGAAATTCCCCAACTGATAGCCATTTGGACCGATATCCCAGGGTTCGGCGATCATCACCCGGTCGCGTAGCAGCGGATCGGCTTCTATCTCTGCAAAGATCGCCGCCCCGGGATCGAAATCGGGGCCGCGCGCCAGCACGGTGGCAAGGTCGAAGCGAAAGCCGTCTATGCCGCAATGGCGCACGAAGTGGCGCATCGTATCCAGCATCAGCGTGCGCACCATGGGCTCGCGCGCATCCAACATGTTGCCGGTGCCGGTGTAATTGAGCAGCGCGCCATCCGCGCCGCGGGCGTAATAGCGGCTGTCCAGGCCCCGCATGCTCAGGGTTGGTCCAAGAACGTCGCTTTCGCCGCTATGGTTCAACACCAAGTCCAGGATCACGCCGATTCCGGCGCGGTGCAGTTCGGCAACCGTGTAGCGCAACTCTGCGATGCCGCCGGGGGCTAGCCCCGGATCCAATGCCATCGGAACCACCGGGTTGTAGCCCCAGGCATTGTGCAGCCTGAGAGGCGGCAGATGGCGTTCGTCGATCCAGGCGATGATGGGCATCAGTTCGACGGCATCGACTTTCAGCTTTTTGAGATGTGCGATCACCGCGGGATGCGCCAGCGCCCCGATGGTCCCGCGCAAAGGCGGCGGCACTTCGGGATGCCGCATGGAAAATCCCCGCACATTGAGTTCATAGATCAGCCCGCCATTGCGGAAGCGGGACGGCGCAAGCGGCATCTCCGGGGGATCGCAGACCAGGCTCTTGGGCACCAGATCGGCGGTATCGAAGCCGCGCTCTGCCAGGCGTGGATCGAAGACAAATCGCCGGTCCAGCGCCAAGGCATAGGGATCGGCCAGCAACTTGCCGGGATCGAACAGATGGCCCTTTTCCGGCAGCCAGGGACCGGAGGCGCGGTAGCCATAAGCCTGTCCGGCGCGGATGCCGGGCACGGTGATGTGGTGGATATCACCGTCCCACGCCATGGGCAGACGCGTCTCCTGTTTGCCGTCGAACAGGCAGAGTGTGACCTGCGTCGCCTCGCGCGCGACAACCGCAAAGCGCACGCCCTGCGGCGTGACAAAGGCCCCCGGCGAAGGCGTCACGTCACCACGTCGGGCCGGCTGCGGCCGGTATAGCGGGTTATACCGACAACGGCTTCCAGCGCCTTCGCCAGATCGGCCAGCATCACCGAGGGTTGCTCGTCCAGCCGCCCGCCCGGCGGTTCATAGCGTTCGAGATAGACGCGCAAGGTGGCGCCGGTGGTGCCGGTGCCCGAGAGCCGCAGCACCACCCGCGAACCGCCGGCAAACATCAGCCTGACACCTTGATGCTCGCTGGTCGAGCCATCCACCGGATCGTGATAGGCAAAGTCGTCCGCCTTCTCCAATACCAGCGATCCCAGCTTGCGCCCCGCCAGAGTCGGCAGCGCGGCGCGGACATCGGCCATCAGCGCGTCCGCCTTGCTGGTTTCGAGACCTTCATAATCATGACGGGCGTAATAGTTGCGGCCGAACCGTGCCCAATGCTCCCGCGCCAGGGCGTCCACACTCACCTTGCGGCTGGCCAGGATGTTCAGCCACAGGAGCACAGCCCAAACGCCGTCCTTCTCGCGCACATGGTCCGAGCCGGTGCCCGAACTCTCCTCGCCGCAGATGGTGGCTTTGCCTGCGTCCAGAAGGTTGCCGAAGAATTTCCAGCCCGTGGGTGTTTCGAAAAACGGAATATTCAGCGCGGCAGCGACGCGGTCGGCGGCGGCGCTGGTCGGCATCGAACGGGCAATACCTTTAAGACCGCCCGCATAGCCCGGCGCCATGTGCGCGTTGGCCGCCAGCATGGCCAGCGAATCCGACGGCGCGATATAGCGTCCGCGTCCCAGGATCAAATTGCGGTCGCCGTCGCCGTCCGAAGCTGCGCCAAAGTCCGGCGCATCCTTGCCCATCATCAGGTCGTAAAGATCGTGGGCGTTGACGATGTTGGGGTCGGGATGAAGGCCGCCGAAATCCTCCAGCGGCGTGCCGTTGCGCACCGTGCCTTGCGGACAGCCCAGCCGCCCCTCCAGTATCTCATGCGCATAGGGTCCGGTCACCGCGTTCATGGCGTCGAACACCATGCGAAATCCTCCCCTGATCAAGGCGCGCATCGCATCGAAGTCGAACAATTCCTCCATCATGTCCGCATAGTCGGTAACCGGATTGATCACGACCACCAGCATGGCGCCAACGGTTGTGCTGCCCAAGGCGTCCAGGTCGATATCGGCGGCGTCCACGCTCAGCCAGCGGTCGATCGTCTTGCTGCGCGCAAAAATGGCCTCGGTTACTTTTTCGGGGGCCGGCCCGCCATTGCTGATGTTGTATTTGATGCCGAAGTCCTCGTCCGGCCCGCCCGGATTGTGGCTGGCCGACAGGATCAGCCCGCCCACGGCGCCATATTTGCGGATGACGTGACTGGCCGCGGGTGTGGACAGGATGCCGCCCTTGCCGACCAGCGCTTTGCCGAAGCCATTGGCGGCTGCCATGCGGATCGCGGTCTGGATTACCTTGCGGTTGAGAAAACGGCCATCGCCGCCGATCACCAGGGTGGCCCCCGCTTTGTCTTCCACCACGTCGAACACCGACTGGATGAAATTCTCCGCATAATTGGGCTGCTGAAACACCTTCACCTTCTTGCGAAGGCCCGAGGTGCCGGGCTTCTGGTCAGAGAAAGGTGTGGTGGGAGTGGTGACGATCACGGGCCGGTCCTTCCTCAAGCTGCGATACAGGTCTGCATAGCGCGCCCCGGCGCGCTGCCATGAAAAATCCGCCCGCATGCCCTGGCGTTGCAGGCGCAGCCAGACATCCTCTCTGGCAAACAGGTCCACGCTGCGGGCCAGAGCGTCGCGGATGCCGGCGGGTGTGACGTCATCGAACAGGATACCCGTCGCCACGCCCGCGCCGATCGCGGCTTCATTGGCATCGATGATGGTATCGCCCAGGCCGCCGGTGCGGGCCGCCACCGGCACGCAGCCATAGGCAAGACCATAAAGCTGCGTCAGTCCGCAGGGCTCGAAGCGCGACGGAATCAGGATCGCATCCCCGCCGCCCTGCAGGAGATGTGCAAGTTCTTCGTCATAGCCGATGACCACGCCGATCCGCCCCGGATGGCGGGTTGCGGCGTCACGAAAGCTGTTTTCCAGCGCCGGTTCACCGGCGCCCAGCAGCGCCAGCCGTCCGCCCGATCCCACCAAGGCATCGAGCTGGCCCGCCAGCACGTCCATGCCCTTTTGCCAGGTGAGCCGGCTTACGACAGCGAACAAAGGACCAGGGCCCGGCGTCAGGCCGAAGCGGGTTTCGAGGGTGCGCTTGTTGGCCTGCCGCCTGTCCAGCACGTCGCTGTCATAGTTGGCAGGCAGCGCCGCGTCATGCCGGGGATTCCAGATATCGGTATCGATGCCGTTGACGATACCCGAGGTGACACCGGCCCGGGCGCGGATCAGCCCTTCCAGGCCCATGCCGAACTGGGGTTGTTGGATTTCCTTGGCATAGCCGGGGCTGACGGTGGTGATGGCGTCGGCGGATGCCAGTCCGCCTTTGAGAAAGCTCACGCCGCCGTAATATTCGACTCCATCGATGGCATAGGCCTGTGGCGGCAGACCCAGTAAAGGAAAGATGCTGTGATCGTAGCGGCCCTGGAAAGCGATATTGTGGAGCGTGATGACGCTGGCGGCACGGGGGCCGGCCGCATAGCGCAGATAGGCCGGCGCCAGTCCGGCCTGCCAGTCATGGGCGTGCAGGATGTCGAAGGCAAAGCCGGGTATAGCGCCCGAGGCGAGGTCGGCGCCGGCGCGCGACAGCGCGGCAAAACGGCGCCAATTGTCTTTCCAATCGGTACCTTCCACGTCGCCATAAGGACCGCCGGTGCGCACGAACAAGCTGGGTGCATCCAGCACCAGCAGCGGATGCCCCTCCATTTCCGATTGGAGCAGCCGTGCGCTTTCCCCCAACAGATCGTCATACTGATGGATGACGCTGGCTTGCTTTACGCCCGCAAGTACGCCTGGATAACCCGGCAGCAGGGTGGTGACACCGATGCCATGCGGCTTCAGGGCGCCGGGCAGGGCGCCCACCACATCCGCCAATCCCCCTGTTTTGACCAGGGGATAGGCTTCGGACGCCACCGATAGAACGCGCATCATGCCAGCCGGTCGATCATTTCCTGGGTGATCAGACATATACCATCGGGGGTGCGGTGAAAGCGTGCGGCATCCTGTTCGGGGTCCTCGCCCACCACCATACCCTCTGGGATGATGACGCCGCGATCCAGTACCACGCGGGTCAGCCGGGCATGACGGCCGATCTGGCAGCGGGGCATGACCACCGCTTCGTCCAGCTTGGACCAGCTGTTGGCGCGCACGCCGGTGAACAGCAGACTGCGCTGGATGCTGGAGCCCGAGACGATGCAATCGCCAGACACCAGGGAGGATATCGCCTGGCCGCGGCGGCCGTCTTCGTCGTGGACGAACTTGGCGGGCGGAGAGATTTCCGAATAGGTCCAGAGCGGCCAGCTGCGGTCATAAAGGTCCAGGTGCGGCACCACATCGGTCAAATCGATATTGGCCGCCCAATAGGCATCGACGGTCCCCACATCGCGCCAATAAGCCTGCTGTTCCCCCGCCGCCCGCACGCAGGATTGCGAGAAGCGATGCGCCACCGCTTTACCGTTCTTGACCAGGTAGGGGATGATGTCCTTGCCGAAGTCGCGCGCCGAGCCGGGCTGGGCGGCGTCACGGCGCAATTGCTCGATCAGGAAATCAGTACGGAAGACGTAAACGCCCATCGATACCAGGGCACTGTCAGGGTCGCCCGGCGTGGGGGGCGGATCGGCAGGCTTTTCGACAAAGCTGGTGACGCGGTTTTTTTCATTTACCGCCATGACGCCGAAGCCGGTGGCTTCCATGCGCGGTACTTCCAGACAGGCCACGGTGACATCGGCTTCCTGGTCGCAATGCTGGGCCAGCATTACTTCGTAATCCATCTTGTAAACATGGTCGCCCGCCAGGATCACCATATATTGCGGGCCATAGGATTCGATGATGTCGATATTCTGGTACACCGCATCGGCGGTGCCTTCGTACCATTGCGTTTCGGATACACGCTGGGAGGCCGGCAGGATGTCGAAACTTTCGTTCCGTTCGGGACGGAAGAAATTCCAGCCCTGCTGCAGGTGGCGGATCAGGGAGTGCGCCTTGTATTGCGTGGCCACGCCGATGCGGCGGATGCCGGAATTCAGTGCATTGGACAGCGCGAAATCGATGATGCGGGCCTTGCCGCCGAAATAGACCGCGGGTTTGGCGCGCCTGGCGGTAAGGTCGGCCAGGCGGCTACCCCGTCCGCCGGCCAGGACATAGGCCATGGCCTCACGGGCCAAAGGCTGGCTGCGCCGGCTCACCATGTCATCCTCCCAACCTTATTGTTCATGTTCCAGCATGATGGTGGCAAGTGGGGGCAGGGCCAGCACCAAATGGCCGCCGCTGGCCTCCACGGCGCCCAAATTGCCAATGCCGCTGCCGCCATATTGTTGCGCATCGCTGTTGATGATCTCCGTCCAACGGCCGTCTTGCGGCACCGGCACACGATAACCGGAACGGGGAACGGGTGTCATATTGGATATCACCAACACCGGATTGGCGCCCGGCGCATGGCGGGTCCAGGCGAAGACGGAATTGGCTTTGTCATCCACCACCGCCCAGGCGAAGCCGTCGCCTTCACAGTCGCGGGCGTGCAAGGCGGATTTATCGCGATAGACACGGTTGAGATCGCGCACCAATTGGCGCACCCCGGCATGGGCGGGCGCTTCCAGCAGCTCCCAATCCAGGCCGCCATCCTCGTTCCATTCCCTGCGCTGGGCGAATTCCTGGCCCATGAACAAAAGCTTCTTGCCGGGATAGCCCCACATCAGCGTGTAGTAGGCGCGCAGATTGGCGAATTTCTGCCAGTCGTCGCCGGCCATCTTGCTGAGCAGCGAGCCTTTGCCATGCACCACTTCGTCATGGCTCAGCGGCAGCACAAAATTCTCGCTGAAGGCATAGAGCAGCCCGAAAGTGATGTCGTCATGATGGTGGCCGCGATGCACGGGATCGCGCGCCATGTAGCGCAGCGTGTCGTGCATGAAGCCCATGTTCCATTTGAAGCCGAAGCCCAGTCCGCCTTCATGCACCGGACGGCTGACACCGGGCCAGGACGTCGATTCCTCGGCTACGGTGAAGAAGCCGGGATGGTTGCCATAGGCGGCGCGGTTCATGGCGCGCAGGAATTCCACCGCCTCCCAATTCTCGCGCCCGCCTTGCGGATTAGGAATCCATTCGCCGCTTTTGCGGGAATAATCGCGGTAGAGCATCGAAGCCACCGCATCCACCCGCAGCCCATCGACATGATAGCGTTCGGCCCAGAACAGGGCATTGTTGATCAGGAAGGAAGACACTTCGCGCCGTCCGAAATTGTAGATCGCCGTGTTCCAGTCAGGATGAAAACCCAGGCGAGGGTCTTCATGTTCATACAGCGCCGTGCCGTCGAACCGCGCCAGGCCGTGCTGGTCGGTGGGGAAATGGGCCGGCACCCAGTCGATCAGGACCCCCAGTCCGGCACGATGGGCGCCGTCGACGAAACGCGCAAAAGCATCCGGCTCGCCGAAACGGGAGGACGGCGCATAAAGGCCAATGGTCTGATAGCCCCAGCTGGGATCGAAGGGATGCTCGCTGATGGGAAGAAACTCGATATGGGTGAAGCCCATCTCCGCGGCATAGGGGATCAGCTGGTCCGCGAGCCGGTCCCAGTCCAGGAACCAGTTGTTTTCATCGCGCCGCCAGGAGCCGGGATGGACTTCATAGATGGAAATAGGCTGGCGGCGCGTATCCGCTTTGGCCCAATAGTCGCGATGGGTCGTATCGCCCCACACATGCGCGGGCGGATCGGTGGTGAGGGACGCGGTCTTAGGCCTGAGTTCGCATTGAAAGGCGAAAGGATCGCTTTTGAGGGGCAACAGCGTTCCTTGCGCGCCGATGATCTCGAACTTGTAGGCACGGTGATCGGCAATGTCGGGAATGAAGATCTCCCACACCCCAACATCCCGGCGCCGGCGCATCTGGTGCAGCCGCCCGTCCCAATTGTTGAAGTCTCCCACCACCGAGACACGTTGGGCGTTGGGCGCCCAGACCGCGAAATGCACGCCCTCGGCGCCTTCATGCGCGATCCGGTGGGCCCCCATCTTATCGTAGAGCCGCACATGGGTGCCTTCCGCCATCAGGAAGTCATCGACCGGGCCCAGCACCGGCCCGAAACTGTAAGGGTCGGTCACCCACCATTCCGCGCCCAACCCTTGGGCACGATATTTCAGTGGCCGCGGTTGTCCGGGGATTCTGCCTTCAAACAGGCCGCGGGGATCGGTACGGGTCAGCCAGCCTAAGCTCTCACCTGCAAGATCATATCCTTCAGCGCGTTCAGCGCCTGGGATCAAGGTGCGGGCGAAGGTGCCCTGCGGCCCGGCATGGGCACCCAGCAGGGAGAAAGGATCGTCATGCCGCCCCGCCAGCAGGGATTCCAGCGCGGCGGGCACGGGCTTCACGTCATGCCCCAGATGTCGTGCGCATATTCCTGGATGGTGCGGTCGGAGGAGAACCAGCCCATATGGGCAATGTTATGCACGGCGCTGGATTGCCAGCCGCGCTTGTCGCGCCAGCGCTCATCGGCATGGCGCTGTGCTTCGCTATAGGCCTCGAAGTCCGCGGCCACCATGAACCAGTCATGGTCATAGAGCCCGCCGATCAGGTCGGCATAGCGGTGGGGATCGTCCGGTGAAAAGACGCCCGAGGCGACGGCGGAGAGTACCTGGGAAAGTTCGCGCGAGGATTCGATGAGGGCGCGCGGGTTGTAACCGTCGCGGCGCTTCGCCGCCACCTCCTCGGCGGTCAGGCCGAAGATCAGCATATGGTCGCCACCCACCCGCTCCAGGATCTCGATATTGGCGCCATCCAAGGTACCGATGGTCAGGGCGCCATTCAGCGCCAGTTTCATGTTGCCGGTGCCGGAGGCTTCCATACCGGCGGTCGAAATCTGTTCCGAGAGGTCGGCGGCGGGAATGATGGTCTCCGCCAGGGTGACATTGTAGTTGGGCAGGAAGGCAACTTTCAAAAGCCCGCCCACCGAAGGATCGGAATTGACGCGCTTGGCCACGTCATTGGCCAGCTTGATGATCATTTTGGCGTTGTGATAGCTGGGCGCCGCCTTGCCCGCGAACAATTTGACCCTGGGCACCCAGTCCCGTTCGGGATGGCTGCGGATCTGGTCGTAAAGCGCCACGGTTTCGAGGATGTTGAGCAATTGCCGCTTATATTCATGGATACGCTTGATTTGAACGTCGAACAGCGCGTCGGGATCCACCACCAGCCCAAGCTGATCCTTCACATGGGCGGCCAGCGCCACCTTGTTGGCGCGCTTGACGGCGGCCAGCTTTTCCAGGAAAGCCGCGTCGTCCGCCATCGGCGCCAGGGCCGTCAGCTTCTGGGCGTCTTCCAGGAAACTATCGCCGATCGCCTCACGCACCAGGCCCACAAGACCGGGATTGCATTCCTTCAGCCAGCGGCGCGGCGTGATGCCGTTGGTCTTGTTGTTGATGCGTTCGGGAAACAGCCGGTGCAGGTCGGCGAACACGGTCTGCTTCATCAATTGGGTGTGCAGTTCCGCCACGCCATTGACGCTGTGCGATCCGGCGAAAGCCAGATTGGCCATGCGTACCCGCCGCTCGCCGCTCTCGTCCACCAGCGAAATGGCGGAGATGGCATGCTCGTCGAAGCCTTCGCGGCGCGCCTTGCGCAGCATGTCGGCATTGATGGCATAGATCAGCTGCATGTGGCGCGGCAGCAGCCGCTCGAACAAGGGCAGGGGCCAGCTTTCCAGCGCCTCCGGAAGCAAGGTGTGGTTGGTATAGCCAATGGTGGCGCGGGTGATGTCCCAGGACTGGGCGAAGTCCAGCTTGTGATGGTCGATCAGCAGCCGCATCAGTTCGACCACCGCCAGAGAAGGATGCGTGTCGTTGAGCTGGATGGCGGCTTTTTGCGGCAAGGTATGAATGTCGCCGAAATACTGCATATGCCGGCGCAAAATGTCCTGGATCGAGGCGCTGGAGAAAAAATATTCCTGGCGCAGGCGAAGCTCCTGGCCGGCGGGCGTGGAGTCCGCCGGATAAAGCACCCGCACCAGGCGCTCGGCGCGGGCTTCTTCCGCCAGGGCACCGATATGGTCGCCGGCATTGAAGGCATCCAGGCGGATGGGGTCCAGCGCCAGGGCGTTCCACAAGCGCAGGGTGTTCACCCGCTTGCCGCGCCATCCCACCACCGGCGTGTCCACCGCTTCCGCCCGCACCGCTTCCGCCGGCTGCCAATGCACCGCGCCGCTGACATTGCCGATCACTTCACCGCCGAAGCCGACCAGATAAGAGGTCTCGCGCCGCTCGAATTCCCAGGGATTGCCGTGCGCCAGCCAGGTCTCGGGATATTCCAACTGCCAGCCATCCTTGATGCGCTGGCGGAACATGCCGTTGACATAGCGCAAGCCATAGCCGGAGGCGGGCAGGCCCAGCGAGGCCAGACTGTCCATAAAACAGGCAGCCAGCCGGCCCAGGCCGCCGTTGCCCAGGGCGGCGTCCGGCTCCAGCTCTTCGATCTTGGCCAGGTCCACGCCATAGGCGTTCAGCGCGGTTTCAACTTCCTCGGACATGCCGAGGTTGGACAGCGCGTCCCGCAGCAGCCGGCCGATCAGGAATTCCAGGCTGAGATAATAGACCCGCTTTTCGCCCGCGGCGTGCATGGCGCGGGTTGAGGTCATCCAGCCGTCGATGACCTGATCGCGCAGGGTTAGGATCGTTGCGGCCAGCCAGTCATGCGGCTTGGCGGCGCGCTCATCCTTGCCGATACGATGAAGCAATGTGTCGATCAGCCGTTCCGCGAAGGGTCTCAGGGGCGGCGGCGCAGCAGGCTCATTCATGATGGGATTTGCAAAGACCGTATGTGTTTGGCAACCTTATTACAATGCCTAGCGCGAGGCCACACCCCTTCCTTTTCCTTTCGGTCGCACCATGACGGACAATCCATGGTGGCGGGGCGCGGTCATTTACCAGATCTATCCCCGCAGTTTTCAGGACAGCAATGGCGACGGCGTCGGCGACCTGAACGGCATCACCCAGCGGCTCGATCATGTCGCATCATTGGGTGTGGACGCGATCTGGTTGTCGCCCTTCTTCGCCTCGCCGATGAAGGATTTCGGTTATGACGTTTCCGACTACCGCGCGGTAGACCCGGTGTTCGGCAATCTCGAGGATTTCGACCGGTTGCTCGCCCGCGCCCATGCGCTGGGGCTGAAGGTGGTGATCGACCAGGTCTATGCCCACACTTCCGACGCGCATGCCTGGTTCCAAGAAAGCCGCACTGGCCGGAAGAACAAAAAGCATGACTGGTATGTCTGGGCCGATCCCAAACCCGACGGCACCCCGCCCAACAACTGGCTATCGGTGTTCTATGGCCCGTGCTGGACCTGGGACGGGCGGCGCGGACAATATTATCTGCACAATTTCCTGCCGTCCCAACCCAACCTCAATGTCAACAATCCCAAGGTGCAGCGCGCCCTGTTCGATACGGCGCGCTTCTGGCTCAGGCGCGGCGTCGATGGTTTCCGGCTGGACGCCATCAATTTCGCCATGCACGACCCGTCGCTGAAGGACAATCCGCCGGTCAAGGACCGGAAAGTCCCGCGCAAGCGGCCGTTCGACTTCCAGCATCACATCCACAACCAGTCGCAGCCGGAACTGGTGCCGTTCATCGAGGAGCTGGCCAAAGTGGTGCGCAGCTTCGGCTCCGATCGTTTCACGGTGGCGGAAGTGGGCGGCGAGCATGCGCCACAAGAGATGCGGCAGTTCACGGCGGGCGCCAACCGGTTCAAGACATCTTACGGCTTTGATTTCCTTTCGGCGGACAAGCTCACCCCGGAACTGATCCTGAAAACCGTGTCCGGCTGGAAAGCTAATGAAGGCTGGCCGAGTTGGGCTTTTTCCAATCACGACGCTCCGCGCGCGGTCAGCCGCTGGGGCTCTACCGATGCGCAGGACGCATGGGCCAAGCTGCTGCTGACCTTGCTGATGAGTTTGCGCGGCAACGCTTTCCTCTACCAGGGCGAGGAATTGGGATTGACCCAGGCCCATATCCCCTTCGAGCGGCTGCGCGATCCCGAAGCCATTGCCAACTGGCCCACCAACCAGGGCCGCGATGGTGCGCGAACTCCCATGCCCTGGTCGGCAAAGGCGGCTTCCGGGGGTTTCTGCAAGACCGAGCCATGGCTACCCGTCCCGCCGGAACATGTCGCGCGCGCCGTGTCGGTGCAGGAGAAAGACCCGAACTCGGTGCTAGCGCTCACACGGCAGTTGGTCCGGCTGCGCAAGGCGCATCCGGCACTGCGGTGGGGCGATTTTCGGGGCTTGAAGCTGCCGGCGCCGCTGCTGGGCTTTGAACGCAGCGAAGGTTCCGAGCGCATCCGCTGCCTGTTCAACCTGGGCAAGGGCGAACGCCGCTGCCCGGCGCTCAAGGATGGCCGATTGGTGTTTACGAATGGGGCGGTCGATCAGAAGAAATGCGTCATGGGCGGACTTTCCGCCTGCTGGCTCCAGCTTTAATTCCGTCTTCGCACCCCAACCTGCCTGCGTTGACAAAAAAACTTCACAGGCCAGGAACAGCATCCTGTCATCTTCGTTGCGGGTTCACCACCGAAGGGAGGCGGGAATGACACATTACAAAATTCAGATGCAAAGCCCGGATGGTACGCGCTCAATTTCCTGGGAGGTCGAGCGCGCCGATGACAGTTCCGCCCTGCGCTCGGTGCTTGAAACCTGTGCGCAACAGAAGATGGAAATCTGGGAAGGCCAACGCCAAATCGCGTCCATCGCCCTTTCCGGGACGCCCCGTCTGACGCTCTGAACAAAATCCCTGCGCAGATGACGCAGGAGCTGGAACATTCCCATCCTCGCCGCGTTGCGGCGAAGAGGGCTGTATGCGCGTTCTCTTCGTCACCTCCGAAATGAGCGATTTCGTCCAGACCGGCGGATTGGCGGCGGTTTCCGCCACCTTGCCGCGGGCGCTGAAATCGCTGGCCGATGTGCGGGTGATCCTGCCCGGCTATCCGGATGTGTTGCGGCACTTGCAACCGCTTGAACCTGTCGGCGGCTGCGTGGCCGTCGCAGGACTTCCGGCCTGTAGTGTTCTCAAATCGCAAACCCACGACGGGTTGATGGTCTATGTCGTGCGCTGTCCGGAATTGTACGAGCGGCCGGGCGGCATTTACAGCGACGCCAATGGGCGCGATTGGGAAGACAATGACGTCCGCTTTGCGCGCTTTTCATCCGCCGCCGCCGCGTTGGCAGCGGGCGCGCTGGACGAGGGCTGGGCGGCCCACCTGGTGCATGCCAATGACTGGCAATCCGGCTTGGTGGCGGCCTATCTGGAATGGAATGGCTGGCATGTTCCCAGCCTTTTGACGATTCACAACTTGGCCTATCAGGGCCTGTTCGGCCGCCAAAGCCTGGGCCGCATCGGCGCGCCGGACCGCGCTTTCCAGATCGACGGCCTGGAGTTCTACGGCAAAGTCTCCTTCCTTAAGGCCGGGCTGCATTATTCCTCGCACCTGACCACCGTCAGCGAAACCTATGCGCGGGAAATCACCACGCCTGCCCATGGCTGCGGAATGGAAGGGGTGTTGCGGCGGCGCGCCGAGGCCCGGCAATTGACCGGCATTCTCAATGGCATAGACGAGAGCTGGGACCCCCGCGTTTGCCCGGATCTGGTCCGGCCCTTTGAAGCGGGCTCCTGGGAGGCGAAAGGCGAAAATTCCGAACATCTGCGCAAGGAGTTTGGGCTGGCGGTCAGCCGCGGGCCCCTTTTCGGCCTGGTCGCTCGCCTGGTGCACCAGAAGGGCGTGGATCTGGTTCTGGCTGCGGCCGACGCCATCGTGAAGGCGGGCGGGCAGATCATCGTCACCGGCAAGGGAGATCCGGTGTTTGAGGAGGCTCTGATGGAAGCCCGGCACCGCAGGCCGGATGCCATCGCCGTCGCCATCCGTTTCGATGCCGCGGAAGCGCGGCGCATCTTCGCCGGCAGCGACTTCATCATGACGCCCTCGCGGTTCGAGCCTTGCGGTCTCAGCCAGATGTATGCCCAGCGTTTCGGATCGCTGCCCATAGGGCGGCGCACCGGCGGGCTGGCCGAAACCATTGCGGACGGCGAAACCGGTTTTCTGTTCCAGGACCCGTCACCGGAATCCTTCCTCGGCGGCGTGGCGCGGGCCTTTGCCACCTTCGCCCGCAAGAACCGGTTGAACCGGATGCGCGAAAGCGCGATGGCCCGGTCTTTCAGCTGGGCGAACTCGGCGTCCTCTTACAGTACCATCTATCGCGACCTGACCACGCGGCGGCCTGCGGCCTGAATCATCTGCGCTTCCGGGGTTTGGGGATTCGCCTGCCCGGCATGCTATCACCGGCCCATGGCCGCCGATCCACTGCCCGTCGCCAGGTATCTGCTGAACCAGGGCCGCACGCTGGAAGCGCGCGATGTGCTGGTCCGTGCCATCGCTGCAGGGCTGGACAGCGCGCCTGTCCACAGTCTGATGGGCTTTGTCTTGCATCAGGTCGGCGATCTCACGGGATGCGCGCGCGAGTTGCGTCATGCCGTGCGGCTGGAACCCGGCGACGGCGCCGCGCAATTTGCTTTCGCCTCCATCTGTCACCGGCTGGGAGATGAGGCTGAAGCCGAAGCTGCCACCCGTCGCGCTATCGTCTTGGGCCTGGACGATGTTCATACCTGCCAGTTGCTGGGACGTATTCTCAACAAACAGGGCCGCGCTACCGAAGCGGAAGCCGCCTATCGCAGGGCGGTGGGCCACGATGCGTCCTCGCCGCAGGCCCAGCGCGAGCTCGCGGAACTGGTCTGGATGCGCACGGGCGACATCGCCCAGGCGCGCGCCGAACTGGATGCGGCGCCGCAGACTGCCGATATTGTCGCGATCACGGTGCGTCTGCTGCAGGCTGCCGGTGACGATGAAGCCGCTTATGCCTTGGCGGCGGCGCGGGCTGACCGCGACCCGGCGCTCAATGTCCTGGCAGCGCGCGCGGGCCTGAGGATCGATCCGCAGGCGGCCGACCGGCGATTGGCGTCCGCGCCGCCCGGCGCCAACCCGGATGCCCGCGCCAAAGGCGAGATCGAAGTCGACTTGGCGCTGGGCCGGATAGAACAGGCGGTACGCCGCGCCGAAACATTGCATGCCGCACGCCCCGGCGATCACCATGTCACGGCGCTTCTTGCGGTTGCGTGGCGGCTGGCCGGTGATCCCCGCTACAAGACGCTCTACGACTATGACCGGCTGGTGAGGACCTATCGCATCGAACCCCCAGAGGGTTGGAGCAGCCTGGAGGATTATCTCCAAGACCTCGGCCAGGCACTCGACCGCATTCACGCTCCCCAAACCCATCCGGTGGGCCAATCCTTGCGGCATGGCAGCCAGACCATGCGTGGCCTGACCGATTATCCGGATGCGCCGGTGCGTGCGTTGTTCGACGCGATCGATTCACCGATCCGCCGGCATCTTTCGTCCATCGGCGATGCGCCGGCTTATGCCATCAATGGCGCCTGGTCGGTACGCCTCAACAACGGCGGATTCCATATCAACCACATCCATCCCGAAGGCTATTTGTCGTCGGCCTTTTATGTCCGCATACCCACAGAGATATGGGGAACGGAAGGCTGTCTCAAATTCGGCGAGCCCGGACCGCCAACCCTGCCTGTGTTGCAAGAAGACTATTTGGTCAAACCCGAACCCGGCCTGCTGGTGCTGTTTCCGTCCTATATGTGGCACGGCACGTTGCCTTTTTCCTCGCCAGAAAAAAGACTGTCCTGCGCCTTCGACATTGTGCGCAAGCGATAAGCTAGCGCGACAGGCCCTGATAGACGAATTTCTCCACCCGGCCATCGCGGCCATCGCCGGTGAAGAGATTGCCGTGCCGGTCGGTGATCAGGATGTGCAGTCCCAGAAACATGCCGGGATGGGTGCCGACATGGCCGAAGGCGCCTTGCGGAATCTCCTGCAAACTTTGCCGGTCCAGCACGCGGACCCGTTGCTGGTGGCCTTCGCAGACATAAATGAAGCGCTGATCCTTGTCGCCTGACAGCGCCACGCTGTTGACAGTGCCGAAGCCCTTCATGGGAATCTCGCGGGCGACAAAAGCCTCTTTGAGGAATTTGCCGTCCAGGGTAAAGGCCTGGACGCGGTTGTTGTTGCGGTCCGCGACATAGACGATGCCGTCATTGGAAATGGTCAGCCCGTGCACCAGATTGAACTGGGCCGGCGGCGGGTCGTAGGTCCGTTCTTTTGAGGCGCTGTCGTCCGGCGTCTTGCCATAAGCGCCCCACATCCGCTTGAACTTGCCGGTGTCGGCGTCCAGCACGATGACGCGGCGGTTCACATAGCCGTCGGCAATGAACATCTCGTTGGCCTTGGGCCAATAGACCGGCCAGGCGGCATGATTGAAATTGTCTGTATCCAGGCTGCCCTTGCTTTGGGCGGAATGGCCGATCTGCATGACGAATTTGCCGTCGGTGGTAAAGATCAGGCACTGATTGTCATCCTTGCCGGCCTTGGCATCGCGACCATTGCCGCAGATCCAGACGCGGTCCTTGCCGTCCACGGCGATGCCGTGTTCCTGCGCCGGCCAGTCGAACTTGGCGCGCTCGGCTTCGCTCATCATGAAGGGACCGCCCCAGCCGCGCAGGAACTTGCCGGAAGGATCGAATTCCACCACCGATGGCGCCGGCACGCCCGATTCCGACTGAGGCGGATCGTCCAGTTGCGGGATGATGGAGCGCGGGCGCGAGATGACCCAGATATTGCCGTGGCTGTCTTCGGTCAGGCCGGCGATCTGGCCGAAGAAATAGCCGTTGGGCATTTCCTTGGGCCAGTCCGGGTCCACCTTGAACATAGGATGGGGCGAAGCCGTCTGCGCATCCGCGCCATTTCGGCTTCCCGCCAGGACCGATACCAAAGTGAGCGCGGCAAAAGCCGCCTTCAATCCCAGCCTCATTTCGACCCCGCGATTTTTTGCGGACTATGATCATGCGTATCCCCAAAGCCAAGGGGCGGCAAAGGCTCTGCGCTGGGCGAAACGCTTAAGACTTGCACGATCATGCGGTGCGTTTTCCGGGCTCGAATCGTCGTCGCGATACCGCTATTCGCTGCCCGGACTTGCCGGGTTGCGCCGCTCATTTTGCAGGAACGCTGGCGCGCGTGCGCCATCTTGGGTGCATCTGCGAGCAGAACCAGTGTTTGATAGCGTTATCTTTGGGTGCAACTGCGAAGAAAAGGGGCGGCCTTTACACGATCTTTACACGGAAGCGTCGGGACGCCGCCTCTACAGTGGGGCCTTGATCCAGTAGCTTTACCAACAGGTCATTTCGCGTAAGGAATTGGTAAAATAAGCCGCTTTCTCCGTTGTTTAGCGGTATGATTACCCGTCAGCATTCTTCATTTCACGGTGGAAATCAGCATGCGATCAAAGCTCGCCTCGGTTCTTCTCACCACAGTGCTGGCATCCACAATCCTTGCCGCCGGCGCCGCCATGGCCGCGCCCAAATCCGAAGTGGTGAGCCTGAGAAGGCTGAACCAGGGGGAGTACCGTAGCTCCATTGCCGACATCTTCGGTTCGGAGATCGAAGTGCGCGGGGTTTTCGAGCCCGATCGCCGCGTGGGCGGCTTGCAGGCCACCAGCACGGGCATCCTGTCGGTGACGCCGGTCGGGTTTGAATCCTTCACCAAGATGGCCGACAGCATTGCCGAGCAGGTTACGGCGGAGAAATATCGCGCCAAGCTGCCGTGCAAGCCCAAATCCGCCAAGGAGCCCGACGACGCCTGCACCGAGCAGGTTTTGAATCATTATGGCTCGCTTCTGTTCCGCCGGTCGCTGTCCTCGGACGAACTCAAAAGCCGCATCAAGCTCAGCAATGTCCAGGCCAAGGCGGCGGGCGATTTCTACACCGGCCTGCGTTACGGCCTTGCCAGCCTGATCCAGTCGCCGGATTTCCTGTTCCGCAAGGAAGTCGCGGTGAGCGGCGACGGCAAGCAATATGCGCTTGACGCTTACAGCCGCGCCACCCGGCTGAGCTATCTGATGTGGGGTACGACGCCGGACGCCGAATTGCTGAAGGCAGCCGCGAGCGGAGATCTGAATACAGCTGCGGGTCTGGGCAAGCAGGTGGACCGTCTGATGGCGTCGCCGCGGTTGGACAATGGCATGCGGGCCTTCTTCAACGACATGCTGGAGCTGGACACCTTCGACACGATCTCGAAGGACAGCCTGCTTTACGCCAAGTGGGGCACCGTCATCGCCAACTCGGCCAAGGAAGAGACCTTGCGCACGACGGTCGACCTGGCGCTGCACGCCAATGGCGACATGCGCGATCTGATGACGACGCGCAAAACCTTCATCAACCGTGCCCTGGCCGCCGATTACCAGATTCCGTTCCCCTTCAAGGGCGACTGGGTGCAGTATGAGTTCAGCCCGGATTCCGGTCGCAGCGGCATCCTCACCCAGACCAGCATGCTGGCGATGTTCTCCCATCCCGGCCGCAGCTCTCCCACCAAGCGCGGTGTGGCGGTAATGGATATCTTCCTGTGCGAGCCGACGCCCACGCCGCCGGCCAATGTCGATTTCTCGGTGGTGAACGACACCAGCGGACCGCTCAAGACCGTGCGCGAACGGCTGATGGCGCATGCCACCAACGCCACCTGCGCTTCGTGCCACACCCATAGCGACCCGATCGGGTTATCGCTGGAAGGCTTCGACACCATCGGCGGCCGCCGCACCATGGAGAATGGCAAGCTGATAGACCTCTCCGCCAGCATCCAGGGCAAGAGCTTTGTCGGCGCGGAAGGGCTTGGCCGCTATCTGCATGACAATCCCAAATATCCCACCTGCATCGCCCGCAAGCTTCAGGCCTATGCGCGCGGCGAGAACAGCGAGGATGTTTCGGCGGCGTCGGTCAAGGTGGCCAACAAGGCTTTTGCCGATTCCGGTTTCCGCATGCGTGCCTTGTTGAAGAACTTGGTGGAAGCGCCGGACTTCTTCAATGCAGCCCCACCCGCTCCCGAAACACCCGATACAGCCGCCGGTAAAGTGGCGTCCAAGTAATAGGAGAAAGCCATGAAGATCGATCGCAGATTTCTTCTCCGCGGCACCTGCCAGGGTGCTCTCGCGGTCGTGGGAATGCCGTTCCTGGACTGCTTCCTGGACAGCAAGGGCGCGGCGCTGGCCGACACGGGCCGTCCGCTGCCCACGCGCTTCGGCACCTATTTCTACGGCTTGGGCCTGACCAAGCAGCTTTGGATCCCCAAGACGGGCGGCAAGGACTATGAGACCACCGTCCAGCTCAAGCCGCTGGAGCCCATGCGCAAGAAGGTCAACGTCTTCAGCGGCCTTCGCGTGCCGCTGGACGACAACCCCAATTACCAGCACTGGTCCGGCGCCGCGGCGGCCGCCACCGGCATCTCGCCCACCAAGCAGAGCGAATTCGATTCCAAGACCCTGGACCAGCAGGTTGCCGATTCCATCAGCCACGGTGCCCGCTTCAAGTCGGTGGCCGCAGCGGCTGCCGGCGATCCCAAGCAGAGCTATTCCAGCCTGGGTGGCGCCAACACGCTGCCCGCCGAAGCCTCGCCGCTGGCGCTCTATACCCGCCTGTTCGGACCTGGATTCCAGGACCCGTCCAAGGGCGACTGGAAACCCGATCCGCAGGTGATGATCCAGCAAAGCGTGCTGTCGGTGGTGGCCGACGACCGCAAGCGCGTGATGCAGGAACTGGGCGCCACCGATCGCGCCCGCATGGACCAGTATTTCAGCTCGGTGCGCCAGGCGGAGCTGCAGATGGCTGCGGAGCTGCAGCGCCCGGAAATCCAGGCCAAGGTGACCATCCCGGAAGCGCCGGCGGAAATGACCTGCAACAATGCGCTGCCCAATCTGCGCAAGTCGGCGCCGCTGATGGCCAAGCTGGGCGCGCTGGCGCTCGCCACCGACCAGACCCGGGTCTTCAACTTCAGTGTTTCCGAGCCGGGTTCGCAGGTCTTCGTGCCCGGCGACTCGCTGGGCTATCACCAGTCCACTCACGAAGAGCCGATCGATCCGGTCCTGGGCTATCAGCCCCGCGTGGCGCAGTACAACGTCTATATGATGGAGCTGTTCTGTGCCTTCCTTCAGGAAGTCGACGCCATCCCCGAAGGCGACGGCACCTTGCTGGACCACAGCCTGTTCTTTGCCTTCACCGACCAGAGCTTCCCCAAGATTCACGCGGTGGACGGTCTCCCCATCCTGTTGGCGGGTGGCGCCAGCGGCCGCATGAAGACCGGCTATCACGTGCTGGGCGACGGCAGCCCGGTTTCGCGCGTCGGCCTCACCGTGCAAAAGGCGATGGGCGTCTCGCTCGAGAGCTGGGGCAAGGGCACGATGGAAACCAAGAGCCCGTTCACGGAACTGCTGGTGTGAGAGCGGCACCAGCCGCTCATGCTTCGATGCTCTAGCCTATAAGGACGGCCTTCTTATGCTTGCGTTGCTTTCTCGCTGCCTTTTCGTCGCGGCGATCGCGTGTTCCTGTTTAGCCGTCGTTCATGCCGTCGCCGGACCGGCGGAAACCGCCCAGATCAAGCCACGCCAGGACAAGCTGCGGGATATGGGGGGCGCCTTGAAGGCGATCAATGATGAGATCAAGAAAGGTAAATTGGATTGGGATAACACCATCTTGCCCAACACCCAGACCATCAAGGAGCGCAGCGGCTATCTGCTGAACTGGTTTCCCAAGGGGAGCGGCCCGGAATCCGGCGTGAAGACCTATGCCTTGCCGGCGATCTGGCAGAAGAACGACGACTTCGTGAAACTGGGCAAGGCGGCCCAGGCCGAAGCGCTCAAGCTGGATCTGGTCGCGCAGACCAAGAATGGCGATGCGCTCAAGGCCCAGGTGCTGGCGACCGGCAAGGCCTGCAAGGCCTGTCATGACAATTACCGCTCACCCGATTATGAAAAAGAAAACGAGGAATAATGAGCTCCGCGAGCCCGGCCCGCGACTTGGATGAAGCGGTTGCCGCCACGGTGGCGGCTCGCAAGCAACGGGTCTGGGATGGGCCGACCCGGGCCATGCACTGGCTGCTGGTCGCTTCTCTCGGCTTTTGCTGGTGGAGCGGCGTCAAGAACGAGCTCGAATATCACCTCTATAGCGGATATGCGGTGCTCTGGATCGTGTTGATGCGGCTCTATTGGGGCTTTTTCGGTTCCTCCACCGCCCGTTTCACGCATTTTGTGCGCGGTCCGGTGGGCATCATGAATTATCTGCGCACCATCCACCATCGCGATTCCGCCCACAGCTATGGCCATAATCCTGTCGGCGCCATCAGCGTGGTCCTGATGCTTGCCATGGTCCTCACGGTGGTCGGGTTCGGGTTGTTTGCCGTGGATGTGGACGGGCTCTATTCCGGCCCGCTTTCCAGCTATGTGACGTTCAAGCAGGGGCGGCATCTCGCGCATTTGCATTACCACTGGTTCGAATATCTGCTGTGGGTCATCGGCATTCATCTCGCGGCGATCGCCTTCTACTATGTCTACAAGCGGCAGAACCTTGTCGCGCCCATGATCTCCGGCAGCCGCACGGTTTCCGAGGCCCCAAAGGAGGATCTGGAGCATGCGCCGGTTTGGCGCTTTGTGGTGGGGGCTGTTATCGTTTCGGCCCTCGTGTATGCGGTGAGTATCGGCTTTTATTTTTAAAAAGAAGAACAGGCGGTAGGGAATGAAAAGCGGGATAGGGATCGTTTTCGGAATCGCCGGGCTTTGTGCGCTGGCGGGCAGTGGCTTCGCGGCCGAACCGGCCGGTTCGGCATCCGCCGCGACGCCTGCATCCGCCACGGCCAAACCGGCGGATGATCTGCCCATGGTGCCGGCCGCCAAGCCGGGTGTCTTCACCATGCAGAAAAAAGGTGCCAACGGTTTCCATCTCGTGGTCACCGCGCACACCTTCACCACCCGCGGCGACATTGAAAAATACCTCGCTTACCGGGCCGCGGAATTGACCATGCAGCAGAAGGGCAGCTGGTTCACCTTTGTGGAAAACCGCACCAAGGACAGCACGGTGCCGGCGTCCAAGCGCGATCCGGCGGGGTTGCGCTACAGTTTCCGCATGGATTATTTCCGCCCGGTCTGGCGCTACAAGCTGGCCGGCGATCCGGCCTGGAAAAGCTGGAGTCCGTTCTCGGGCGCGGCGTTCTTCGCCGACGGCAAGGACCCCAAGACCATCACCGATTACGAAGTCAGCGCCGATATCGTGGTCCGCAAGGGCCAGATGGACGATGCCGATCCTCTGGCCTTCGAGGCGGGCGCAGTTTCCGATCTTCTGATCAATCAAGTATCGCCGCCAGCATAGGCATCGGTTCAGCAACGGGAGTATGCATGACCACCAACCGCCGAGTTTTCACGCAAAGCCTCGCCGCCCTGGGTGTCGGTGCGGCCGCGCCGGCCCTGGCGCAAGGCAAGACGGTCGAAGTGGCGATGAAACAATCGCCCAAGATGCTGTTTGTGCCGGGCACCGTGAACATCAAGGCCGGAGACACGGTGCACTGGAGCAACGCCTACAGCACCACCCACACCGTCACCTTCGATCCCGCCAAGGCTGCGACCGCATCCAACGTGGCGCTGCCGGATGGCGTGGCGCCGTTCGCTTCCGGCGATATCGAGGAAGATGGCAGTTACAGCCACACCTTCACGGTCAAAGGCACTTACAAATATATCTGCGTCTATCACGAAGCCATGGGAATGGTTGGAACGGTTGTTGTTTCCTGATCT
>Ga0157379_10000004_pt1 | contig 173351 bp, 161 predicted proteins | sample S25metaG_FD_121802 | JGI IMG/M metagenome (GOLD analysis project Ga0157379, IMG submission 121802) | Switchgrass rhizosphere microbial communities from Kellogg Biological Station, Michigan, USA - S2-5 metaG | ecosystem: Host-associated > Plants > Roots > Rhizosphere > Soil | place: USA... | reverse complement strand
TAGAGGATCGCCGCTGTGGCAAAAGAGAAATTTGAGCGTACGAAGCCGCATGTCAACGTAGGCACGATTGGGCACGTTGACCACGGCAAGACATCCCTGACGGCGGCGTTGACCAAGGTCATGGCCGAGAAGCACGGTGGTGAATTCAAGGCTTACGACCAGATCGACAAAGCCCCTGAAGAAAAGGCGCGTGGTATCACGATCTCCACCGCGCACGTGGAATACACCTCGGACAACCGCCACTACGCCCACGTGGACTGCCCTGGCCATGCGGACTACGTCAAGAACATGATCACTGGTGCAGCGCAGATGGACGGCGCGATCCTGGTGGTATCGGCTGCTGACGGCCCAATGCCCCAGACCCGCGAACACATCCTGCTGGCTCGCCAAGTGGGTGTGCCGTACGTGGTGGTGTTCCTGAACAAGTGCGACATGGTCGACGACGCCGAACTGCTTGAGCTGGTTGAAATGGAAGTGCGCGAACTGCTCAGCAAGTACGAATTTCCTGGCGACGACACCCCGATCGTGCGCGGCTCGGCCTTGAAAGCCCTGGAAGGCGACCAAAGCGAGATTGGTGTGCCGGCCGTCGTCAAGCTGGTTGCCGAAATGGACCGTTACATCCCACTGCCAGAGCGCGCCATCGACGGCGCCTTCCTGATGCCGGTGGAAGACGTGTTCTCCATCTCCGGACGCGGCACCGTGGTGACCGGCCGTATTGAACGCGGCATCATCAAGGTCAACGAAGAAGTGGAAATCGTCGGTATCAAAGACACCGTCAAGACCACCTGTACCGGTGTGGAAATGTTCCGCAAGCTGCTGGATCAAGGTCAGGCCGGCGACAACGTCGGTGTGCTCCTCAGAGGCACCAAGCGTGAAGACGTGGAACGCGGCCAAGTGCTGTGCAAACCCGGTTCCATCAAGCCACACACCAAGTTCGAAGCCGAAGTGTATGTCTTGGGCAAGGACGAAGGCGGTCGTCACACCCCGTTCTTCAAAGGGTATCGTCCGCAGTTCTACTTCCGCACCACAGACGTGACTGGCGCGGTTGAATTGCCGGAGGGCGTCGAGATGGTGATGCCTGGCGACAACATCAAGATGACGGTGGAACTGATCGCCCCGATCGCGATGGAAGAAGGCCTGCGCTTCGCCATCCGTGAAGGTGGCCGTACCGTCGGTGCAGGCGTCGTCGCGAAGATCCTGAAGTAAGTGTTTATGTCCGGGGTCACTTCATGGTGACCCCGATTAAAAGTTGGGCGCAAGCCCTAACCTAGAGAGCTCTTTATTTATGGCAACGAATCAAAACATCCGCATCCGCCTCAAAGCCTTCGATCATCGTTTGATCGACACCTCGGCCAAGGAGATCGTGGATACCGCCAAGCGCACCGGCGCGACCGTCAAAGGTCCAGTGCCTCTGCCAACCAAGCAGGAACGCTTCACCGTGTTGACCGCGCCACACGGCGACAAGGATGCTCGTGACCAGTTTGAACTGCGTACGCACAAGCGTCTGATGGACATCTTGAACCCCACCGACAAGACCGTCGATGCGCTGATGAAGCTGGAATTGCCGGCCGGCGTCGACGTGCAGATCAAGTTGAACTAACGAGATCTGTGTATGGGCGAGGCATGCCTCGCCCTTTTGTTTGGCGATTGGCCATGCCGATCATCTGCCAGACAGAAAAAAGTTAACCAAATTGCGTCTCCGGGCTTGCAAACCAAGCCGGCATCAATAGAATACGCGCCTCTTTACGCGCCGAGGTCTGGCCCCAACGGGGTACCGCTTGAGCTGTGCGTCAAACCTGACGCGACTACTCAATGGTATTGCATAGGTCGAGAACTTGAGCGAGGCGGGTGATTTCACCGGCCTTGAAGTTTGCCGCCGCATACCTGTGCTGGTGGCGTGAATGTTTCAGCGTCAACCAAGTGTTCATCAATCGAAATGAACAATGTTGGCGCGGTGAGATGAGGAATTACAGATGAGCACTGTCAAGACCTTGGGTCTGGTCGGTCGCAAGGCCGGCATGATGCGCGTGTTTACGGAAGCTGGCGAGTCGGTGCCGGTGACTGTGATCGAAGCGCTGCCGAATCGTGTTACGCAGGTGAAAACCGCGGAGAGCGACGGTTATCGCGCGGTGCAAGTTGCTTACGGCACTCGCAAAGCTTCCCACGTTCCGAAGGCTCAGGCTGGTCATTACGCCAAGGTCAAGGTCGCGCCGGGTACATCGCAGGTTGAGTTCCGCCTTTCCGAAGGTGAAACCACCGATGTGCAGCCTGGTTCCGAATTGACAGTAAGTCTGTTCGAAGCCGGTCAGGCTGTAGACGTTGCCGGTACCACCATAGGTAAAGGTTTCGCCGGCACCATGAAGCGTCACAACTTCGGCGGCGGTCCTGCTTCGCATGGTCACTCGGTCACGCATCGTGCTCCCGGTTCGATTGGTCAACGTCAAACTCCAGGCCGCGTGTTCTTGGGTAAGCGCATGTCGGGCCACATGGGTGTGGATCGCGTCACCATCGAAAATCTGCAAGTGGTGCGCGTCGATGCCGAACGCAATCTGTTGTTGATTCGCGGCGCAGTGCCCGGCGCTCCAGGTGGCGAAGTGTTGGTTCGTCATTCCGTGAAAGCAGATCGTCGCGCCGCGCGCGTCAAGCTGATTCCCACCAAGAAATAAGTAGCAGTCGATCATGAAACTCAAGCTGGTCAACAAAAGCGCAGAGTTGCAGGTTTCCGATGCAACTTTCGCGCGTGAATTCAACGAAGACTTGGTGCATCAAGTGGTGGTGGCCTACATGGCTGCCGGCCGCGCTGGCACCAAGCGTCAACTGAGCAAATCCGAAGTTCGCGGCGGTGGTCGGAAGCCGTGGAATCAGAAGGGTACGGGTAGTGCTCGCGCTGGTTCGATTCGCAGCCCGATCTGGGTGGGCGGCGGTCGTGCTTTCGCGGCACGTCCGCGTGACTACTCGCAGAAAGTCAATCGCAAGATGTATCGCGCTGCCCTGCAGGTGATGCTGTCGCAGCTGGCTCGCGAAGAGCGTTTGACGGTGGTGGAGTCGCTGGAGATCGAAGCGCCCAAAACCAAGTTGCTCGCTACCAAGCTCAAGGAGTTTGGTTTGGAGCGCGTGCTGGTGCTGATCGAAGGCGTCGATGAAAAGCTGGAATTGGCGGCGCGCAATCTGCCTCATGTGGATGTGTTGCCTGCGGCTTCGGTTGATCCACTGAGCTTGATCAGCTACCACAATGTGCTGGCCACTGTCGGCGCAGTTCGCGTACTCGAGGAGAAGCTGGCATGAGCAGCAAGCCAAGCAAAGAAAGAATGTTGAGCATTCTGCTCGCGCCACATGTGTCGGAAAAAACCGCACGCGCCGCGCAGGATGGCAATCAAGTGGTGTTTCGCGTGCGTCGCGATGCCACCAAGCCGGAAATCAAGGCGGCTGTTGAAGAGCTGTTTGAAGTGAAAGTGTCTGGCGTCAATGTAGTGAACGCACTCGGCAAACAGAAACGTTTTGGTCAACGTATGGGTTGGCGTTCGGACTTCAAGAAGGCGTATGTGCGCCTCGCGCCAGGCCAGACCATTGAATTTGCCGGCGCTGAAGCCTGATCGGGATTGGAATAATCATGGCTCTTATTAAAGCAAAACCGACATCGCCTGGACGTCGCTTCCAGGTAAAGATCGATCGCTCGCATCTGCACAAGGGTGAGCCGGTCGCTTCATTGCTGGTGGCCAAAAACTCCACTGGCGCGCGTAACCACTTCGGTCGCATTACCACTCGTCATAAGGGCGGTGGTCACAAGCAGAAGTATCGCCTGGTCGACTTCCTGCGTGACAAAGATGGTATCGAAGGCAAGGTTGAACGCCTTGAATACGATCCAAACCGCAGTGCGCATCTCGCGCTCGTGCTGTACGCCGACGGCGAACGTCGCTACATCATTGCACCGAAGGGTGTTGCTGCCGGCGATGCGATCAACTCAGGTCCTGAAGCGCCGATCAAATCGGGCAATGCGATGCAGCTGCGTCACATCCCAGTCGGTTCGATGATCCACTGCGTGGAATTGAAGCCTGGCAAAGGCGCGCAGCTTGCGCGTAGTGCTGGTGGCTCGGCGCAACTGGCGGCGCGTGAAGGTTCATACGCAACCATTCGTCTGCGTTCCACTGAAACCCGCAAAGTGCACGTCGATTGCCGCGCCACCATCGGCGAAGTCGGCAACGGCGAGCACAACCTGCGTAGCTTCGGCAAAGCCGGCGCGAAGCGTTGGTTGGGTATTCGTCCCACCGTTCGCGGTGTGGTGATGAATCCGGTCGATCACCCGCACGGTGGTGGTGAAGGTAAGTCCGGTCAGGGTAACCCACACCCTGTCAGCCCATGGGGCTGGAAGACCAAGGGTAAGAAGACCCGTACTAACAAGCGCACCGCCGGCATGATCGTGCGGCGCCGTAACTGATCCTAAAGAGGAATAAGCACGTGCCTCGTTCGATCAAAAAGGGTCCATTTGTGGACCTGCACCTCGCCAAGAAGGTGCAAGCTGCTGCAGAAAAGAACGATCGTCGTCCGATCAAGACTTGGTCGCGTCGTTCGATGATTCTGCCGGATATGGTGGGTTTGACCGTCGCCGTGCACAACGGCAAGCAGCACCTGCCGGTGCTGGTGTCGGAAAACATGGTGGGCCACAAGCTGGGTGAATTTGCGCCGACGCGCACCTTCAAATCCCATTCTGGCGACAAGAAAGCCTAACCGCTTTTACTAGGACATGGGCATGCAAGTAGCAGCTAAATTGAAAAATGCGCGCATCTCGCCGCAGAAGTGCCGACTGGTGGCGGACATGGTCCGCGGCAAGCCAGTAGGTCAGGCGCTGGCGACGTTGCGTTTCACCCCGAAGAAGGGTGCGGATCTCATTCTGAAAGTGCTTGAGTCTGCGGTGGCCAACGCCGAGAACAACTTGAGCGCCGATATTGATGAGTTGAAGGTCGAGTACATCACGGTGGATATCGCGCCGGTTCTGAAGCGGTTTCACGCACGCGCAAAAGGTCGCGGCGCCCGCATCTGGAAGCGTAATAGCCATATTTCTGTCACGGTGGGGGACGGCAAGCAGGGTTAATTCTCTGTAAGCGTTAGCGAGTTCAGCACATGGGTCAAAAAGTCAATCCAGTTGGCATCCGCCTCGGTATCACACGCGACTGGACGTCGAAGTGGTACGCCCCGACGCGTAGCTTCCCGGCGTTCGTGTATTCGGACTTCCAGGTTCGCGAACTTCTGAAGAAGAAGCTCAGCGAAGCCTCGGTGAGCCGCATTCAGATCGAGCGCGCGGCACGCAAGGTCAACATCACCATCAACACGGCGCGTCCGGGTGTGGTGATCGGCAAGAAGGGTGAGGACATCGAAAAGCTGCGTGCGCAAGCGGCGAAGTTGATGAAGATGCCGGTTGCTGATGTACGCATCAACATTGCCGAGATCCGCAAACCGGAACTTGATGCACAGTTGGTTGCGGAAAGCATTGCGCAGCAATTGGAGCGTCGTGTGATGTTCCGTCGCGCCATGAAGCGTTCGGTGATGAACACCATGCGCATCGGCGCACTGGGCATCAAGATTCGTCTGTCGGGTCGTTTGAACGGCGCTGAAATTGCCCGTACCGAGTGGGTTCGTGAAGGACGCATTCCGCTGCACACCTTTCGTGCTGAGATCGATTACGGCTTGGCTGAAGCCAAGACCACGTACGGCATCATTGGCGTGAAGTGCTGGATCTTCAAGGGTGAAGTATTCACCGGTGCCGATGCCAAGTTTGCTGCTGAAGCGGCTCCAACTGTTGAAGTTGCTTCTTAAGGTTTAGGAATTCTCGATCATGATGCAACCTAAGCGAACCAAGTTCCGCAAGCAGTTCAAGGGCACCCTGGGTGGCCTGGCGCAGCGCGGCAGCACCGTTGCTTTCGGTGAGTTCGGTTTGAAGACCACTGAACGTGCGCGCATGACCGCTCGCGAAATCGAAGCGGCGCGTCGCGCGATGACTCGTTACGTGAAGCGCGGCGGTCAAGTGTGGATTCGCGTGTTCCCCGACGTGCCGATTTCCAAGAAGCCATTGGAAGTCCGCATGGGTAGCGGTAAGGGTAACGTCGAGTACTACGTGGCCAAAGTGTTGCCCGGCAAGATCCTGTTCGAGATGGAAGGCGTGACCGAAGAAATTGCTCGCGAAGCATTTCGTCTGGCCGCTTCCAAGCTGTCCGTTGATACCCAGTTTGTTACTCGCCAGGTTCGTTAAGAGGCTGCATTAATGGACGCGAAAGATTTTCGTCAGAAGTCGACCAATGAGCTGCGTACCGAGCTGCTGCAGTTGCGTCGCGAACAATTCAACCTGCGCATGGCGCAGGCGACCGGTCAGACCGTGAAGCCCGATCAGATCAAGAAGGCGCGTAAGAACGTTGCTCGTCTGAAGACTGTGTTGGGTGAACAAGCACGTGCTGCGAAAGGTAATAAGTAATGAGCGAAGCAGTTGTGAACGAAGCCGGCACTGAAGCGAAGACCATCCGTCTGCTGACCGGCAAAGTGGTCAGCAACAAGATGCAGAAGACCATCAGCGTCGCGGTTGAGCGGCTGGTCAAGCATCCGCAGTACGGCAAGTATGTGCGTCGTACCACCAAGCTGCTGGCTCACGATGAAGCGGGCGAAGCTCGCGAGGGCGACGTGGTTGAGATTGCCGAGTGCCGCCCGCTGTCGCGCCGCAAGGCCTGGCGTCTGGCTCGTGTAGTCACCAAGGCGCAGGCGTAAGCCGGTTCGCTAATAAGTATTAGAGTGGAAGCTTAAACATGATTCAGATGCGGACATTGCTGAAAGCAGCAGACAACAGCGGCGCACGCAGCCTGATGTGCATCAAGGTGCTGGGCGGCTCCAAGCGTCGTTACGCCACTGTTGGTGATGTGATCAAGGTCAGCGTGAAAGATGCTATTCCGCGCGGCAAAGTGAAAAAGGGCGAAGTGTATGACGCCGTGGTGGTGCGTACTCGTCATGGTGTGCGTCGCGCCGATGGTTCGTTGATTCGTTTTGACGGCAACGCGGCGGTATTGCTGACCAACAAGTTGGAACCGATTGGCACGCGTATTTTCGGACCAGTGACTCGCGAGCTGCGTAACGTGCAGTTCATGAAGATCATCTCGCTGGCACCCGAAGTACTGTAAAGCGTGGAGCGAGAGTTATGAGCAAGATTCGTAAAGGCGATGAAGTGGTGGTCACGGTTGGCAAGGACAAGGGCCGTCGCGGCACTGTCAGCGCCCTCCTCGATGGTCGCGTCATTGTCGAAAATCTGAACATGGTGAAGCGTCACACCAAGCCGAATCCGCAGCGGAACATTCCCGGCGGCATCGTGCAGAAGGAAGCGTCGATTCATCTGTCGAACGTCATGCTGTGGAACGCTGCCACCAACAAAGGTGATCGCGTGGGTTTCAAGGTATTGGCTGACGGCCGCAAGGTGCGTTTTTTCAAGTCCAACAACGAGGTCGTCGATCGGTAAGGTTGCAAGTGGTTGCAGCTGATTCGACGTTCATTGCTGGTATAGGTACAAAGATATGGCAAGGCTAGATCAGATTTACAAAGAGAAGTTGGTCCCGGAGCTTAAAGCAAAGCTCGGGCTCGCCAACGTCATGCAAGTGCCGAAGATCACCAAGATCACGGTCAACATGGGCGTGGGCGAAGCCGTGGCCGACAAGAAGATCATGGACAACGCCGTCGGCGATCTGACCAAGATCACTGGTCAGAAGCCACTGGTGACCAAAGCTCGCAAGTCGGTTGCCACCTTCAAGGTGCGCGATGGCCAGGCCATCGGTTGCAAGGTCACGTTGCGTGGCGCTCGCATGTACGAATTTCTGGATCGCCTGGTCACCATCGCGTTGCCGCGTGTACGTGACTTCCGTGGCGTCAGCGCACGCGCCTTTGATGGCCGCGGCAACTACAACTTCGGTGTGAAGGAACAGATTATCTTCCCGGAAATCGCCTACGACCAGATCGATGCGATCCGCGGTATGGATATCACCATCACCACCACGGCAACTGACGACAAACAAGGTCGTGCGTTGCTGGAAGCGTTCAATTTTCCGTTCCGTAAGTAATCGGCAGGGGTTAGCAGGCAATGGCTAAGACATCGATGATCAACCGTGAGATCAAGCGCGCTGCGCTGGTCAAGCGCTACGCTGCCAAGCGTGCTGAGTTGAAAGAGATCATCCGCCAACCGAAGACCAGCGACGCGGACCGCGAAGCTGCGGTGGCCAAGCTGCAAGCACTGCCCCGCGATTCAAGCGCCAGCAGATTGCGTAATCGCTGTGCAATCACCGGCCGCCCACGCGGCTATTACCGGAAGTTTGGTTTGTCGCGAACCAAGCTGCGTGAAGCCACCATGCGTGGCGACATTCCGGGCCTCGGAAAGGCCAGCTGGTAACAGCTGGAACCACTGGAGCACCACATATGAGTATGACGGATCCTATTGCGGACTTTTTGACCCGCATTCGCAACGGCCAATCATCGGGTAAGACCGAGATCAGCTGTCCTTCGTCCAAGATGAAGTTGGCCTTGGCCAATGTACTGAAGGGTGAGGGTTACATCGAAGACTTCTCTGTTGCATCAGATGAAGGCAAGTCGACGCTGCGTGTGCAGCTCAAGTACTACGAAGGCCGCCCGGTCATCGATCGTCTGGAGCGCGTCAGCAAGCCCGGCCTGCGGGTGTACAAAGGCAAGGACGAACTGCCAACCATTCTCGGTGGCTTGGGCGTAGTCATTGTCTCCACCTCCAAGGGTGTGATGACGGGCCGCCAGGCACGTCAGGACGGTCATGGTGGTGAGGTGTTGTGCATCGTCTCGTAAGAGCGGCACACACATTGACTCTGTAGAGAAGCAAATATGTCTCGAGTAGCCAAACAATTGATCACCCTGCCAAAGGGTGTGACCGCAACGATCACCGCTGAGTCCGTCACTGTGAAAGGTGGCAAGGGCAGCATGAGCCTCAACCTGCGTCCGGGCGTGGCCGTGGTGCAGGAAGGCGACGCGTTGAAGGTGCAGCAGTTGGTCGAAACGCCGGCAGCCAACATGGACGCCGGGTCAACTCGCGCGCATTTGGCGAATTACGTGAAGGGTGTCAGCACCGGTTTCGAACGCAAGTTGGAGCTCGTCGGCGTCGGTTATCGCGCTGCTGCTCAAGGCAAAAATCTGAACCTGACGCTGGGTTTCTCTCACCCGGTGGTGTACGCCGCTCCTGAGGGCATCACCATCGAAACGCCCAGCCAGACGGAAATCGTTGTCAAGGGTGTGGATCGTCAGCGCGTTGGCCAAGTGTGTGCCGACATTCGTAGCTACCGTCCACCGGAACCTTACAAGGGCAAGGGCGTGCGCTACAGCGGCGAGAAGATCGAGCTGAAGGAAGCGAAGAAGAAGTAATTGAATTCATCGCCAATTTATTTAGGCGGACGATTACTGCATTCAGTTATTGATGAATGGTTTTGGGTCGTGAGGCCGATGCACACAGGTGTTTCGGTTCACGCGAAGCTAGGTCCGGAATCGGGCCAACGATAGGCAAGAGATCATGAGCAAGAAAGTGCAACGTTTGCGTCGAGCGGTTCGCTCACGCGCCAAGATTCGCGAGCTGAAGGCACTGCGTTTGTCAGTGCATCGCACTGCGCAGCACATCTATGCGCAGATCTTTGATGCCGATTCGAAAGTGCTGGCCGCTGCATCGACGGTGCAAAAGTCAGTCCGTGAAGGCGTGAAATACACCGGTAACAGCGATGCTGCCGCCGCCGTGGGCAAGGCGATCGCGGAAGCGGCCAAGGCCAAGGGCATCACTGAGGTGGCGTTCGATCGTTCGGGCTTCAAGTATCACGGTCGTGTCAAAGCGCTGGCAGAGGCCGCGCGTGAACACGGGTTGCAGTTCTAGTAGGTCGGGATTAACCCGACTTTTGAAAAGATGTCGGACTGAAGTCCGACCTACAGGAAGAGATGTATGGCACGAGTTGAAAAAACCAACGCTTCCGCTGACGAGTTCATTGAGAAGCTCATCGCGGTGAATCGCGTCGCCAAGACCGTCAAGGGCGGCCGCCAGATGAGCTTCACCGCATTGACCGTTGTCGGCGACGGCAAGGGCAAGGTGGGCTTCGGTTATGGCAAGGCCAAAGAAGTGCCGGTCGCCATTCAGAAGGCCATGCAGGCAGCGCGCAAGCACATGATCACGGTCAGCCTCAAGGGCAATACCTTGTTCTACGCAGCGAACGGTCGTCATGGCACTTCCAACGTTTACATGCAGCCAGCCTCTGACGGTACTGGTTTGATTGCCGGCGGCAGCATGCGCGCCGTGTTTGAAGCGGCTGGCGTGCGTAACGTGCTGGCCAAGAGCTACGGCTCGCGTAACCCGATCAACGTGGTACGCGCCACGGTCGCAGCGCTCGAAGCATTGCGTTCACCTGACGAAATTGCTGCCAAGCGCGGCAAGCGTCTTGAAGAAATTGTGGGCTAAGCATCATGGCAAAGACATCTGCGGCGACCGGCAAACAGGTCAAGGTAACGCTCATCAAGAGCCCATTTGGTCAGCTGCTGGCGCACCGCGAAACCGTCAAGGGTTTGGGTTTGCGCAAGATTCGCGATAGTCGCGTGCTGGTCGATACGCCAGCAGTGCGCGGCATGCTCGTTGCTGCTTGCCACATGTTGCAGGTTGAGGAGCTCTAAGCCCATTGGGCTAAATGCTTGAGGCATTGAGGTTGATATGAAACTTAATTCAATTACTTCGGCTCCCGGTGCACGCAAGACCCGTCTTCGCGTGGGTCGCGGCGCCTCTGCCGGTCAGGGCAAAACCTGCGGCCGCGGCGTAAAGGGTCAGCGCGCCCGTAAAGGTGGCTATCACAAGGTCGGCTTTGAAGGCGGCCAGATGCCATTGCAACGTCGTCTGCCGAAAGTGGGTTTCCGTTCCAAGATGGCTACCACGGTTGCCGAAGTTCGTTTGAGCGAGTTGGCCAAGCTGGCCGGCGATGTCGTGTCTGTTGAGACCCTCAAGGAAGCCAACCTGATCCCGCAAGAAGTCCTGCGCGCGCGCGTGGTTGCTTCGGGTGGTGTGGCCAAGGCCTATACGGTTCGTGGCGTACATCTGACCAAGGGTGCCTTGGCTGCCGTGCAGGCCGCCGGCGGCAAGCTGGAAGCGGAGGCTGCGGAGTAATCCGCACTAGCCTGCGAGCGCTATACATTGGCCACCAAGTCATCAAACTCCGGTCTGTCCTCACTCGGCGACGTCACCCGTTTCGCCGAGCTGCGTCAGCGCCTGCTGTTCTTGCTGGGTGCGTTGATTGTGTATCGCGTCGGTACCTTCATTCCGGTTCCGGGGATCGATTCGGCTGCATTGGCCCGTTTCTTTGAAGAACAGTCCGGCACCTTGCTGGGCATGTTCAACATGTTCTCCGGCGGCGCGTTGCAGCGTCTGTCGATTTTTGCCCTGGGTGTGATGCCTTACATCTCGGCATCGATCATTGTGCAGATGATGGGTGTGGTGATGCCGCAGCTCGCTTCCATCAAGAAGGAAGGCGAGTCGGGTCGTCGCAAGTTAACCCAATACACTCGTTACGGCGCAGTGGCACTGGCCATCATGCAGGGCGCGAGCGCCGCCGCTGCGTTCCAAAAGCAAGGCGTGGTGATCAATCCCGGCCCGCAATTCATCATTATTGCCACCGCGACGTTGACTGCCGGCACGATGTTTCTGATGTGGCTGGGTGAGCAGATCACCGAGCGCGGCTTGGGTAATGGCATTTCGATGATCATTCTCTCCGGTATCGTCGCCGGCTTGCCGAATGCGATCGGCAGCACCTTGCAGCAAGTGAGCAATGGCGAGCTGAATGCACTGGCGGCATTCGTGATTTTCGCCATGGTGATTGCGGTGACGTATTGCGTGGTGTTCGTCGAACGTGGTCAGCGACGCATCCAGGTGAACTATGCGAAGCGGCAACAAGGTCGTCGCATGATGATGGGTCAAAGCACCCACTTACCGTTCAAGCTGAACATGTCGGGCGTGATTCCGCCGATTTTCGCCTCGAGTCTGTTGTTGTTCCCGGCCACCATTGCCAACTGGTTCGGCAACGCTTCCGAACCGGGCATGGTGCAAAACTTTCTACAACAAGCCGCCGCTGCATTGTCCACCGGCCAGCCGGTGCACATGTTCCTGTATGGCTTGCTGATTGTGTTCTTCTGCTTCTTCTACACCGCACTGGTGTTTAACTCGAAGGAAACTGCAGACAACCTCAAGAAGTCGGGCGCCTTTATTCCGGGTATTCGTCCCGGCCAGCAAACCGGCGAATACATCGACAAAGTACTTACTCGCCTGACGGTGTGGGGCGCGATTTATGTGGCGCTGGTGTGTTTGTTGCCGGAATTCCTGGTCGCCAAGTTCAGTGTGCCGTTCTATTTCGGCGGCACGTCACTGATGATCATGGTGGTCGTCATCATGGATTTTCAGGCCCAAGTGGCGGCGCACTTGATGTCGCACCAGTACGAAGGACTGATGAAAAAGGCCAACCTGCGCGGCTACGGCAAGCAGGAATAGTTGAGAGCAGGCTGTTGGCCGTAGGCTGTGGGCTGTGAGCAGGAACTTGCACAGCCCACAGCCTACAGTCCGCAGCCCAATAGCAGCGGCGAGAGCCGCGTTTTGGAGTTGAGTCATGAAAGTACGAGCATCGGTGAAGAAGATCTGCAAGAACTGCAAGATCGTGCGTCGTCGTCGCATTGTTTATGTAATTTGTTCGGACGCTCGCCACAAGCAGCGCCAGGGTTAATAGCCCAAGCTGATTGGTGGCGTGTGGATTGAGTTCACACCTTTTTTAGTTTAGAGTTCCGCGCTTTTCGAGCCGGGAGAGGTCAAGATGGCCCGCATAGCTGGCATCAATATTCCAATGAACAAGCACGTATGGGTCGGTTTGACTCATATCTACGGTGTTGGCCGTACGCAATCCCGCAAGGTTTGCGAAGGTGCGGGCGTTAAACCCGAGACTTTGGTGAAGAACTTGACGGATGCCGAGGTCACTGCCTTGCGCGCTCAGGTGGCCAAGCTCACGGTGGAAGGCGATCTGCGTCGTGAAGTATCGATGAACATCAAGCGTCTGATGGACCTGGGTTGCTATCGCGGCATTCGTCATCGTCGCGGCTTGCCGATGCATGGTCAACGCACTCGTACCAATGCCCGTACCCGCAAGGGTCCGCGCAAGGCAGCGATCAAGATGAACGCGCCTCCGGGCAAGTAATAGTTAAGGCGCAAGAGTTCAGATCGGCGCGTCTCGCGCCGCAATATTTACGGAGTCGCATAGCGACTCTGACGGAGAGTTGGGCGAAAGCCCATGAGAATTATGGCTGACAACAAGCAACAGGCGAGCGCTGCCGCAGGCAAAGCTCGCAAGAAAGTGAAGAAGCACGTAACCGACGGCATTGCCCACGTGCACGCTTCCTTCAACAACACGATCGTGACGATCACTGATCGTCAAGGCAATGCATTGTCATGGGCTACTTCCGGTGGTTCGGGCTTCCGCGGCTCGCGTAAGAGCACGCCGTTTGCGGCACAGGTTGCTGCTGAAAAAGCCGGCGTAGCTGCGCAGGAACATGGTTTGAAAAATGTTGAGGTTCGCGTCAAGGGCCCCGGCCCCGGTCGCGAATCGGCAGTGCGTGCGTTGAACGCCTGCGGTTTGAAAATTTCCAATATTGCGGATGTCACGCCCATTCCGCACAACGGCTGTCGTCCGTCCAAAAAGCGTCGCGTGTAATCGCGCAGCAAGGCTCGCCGTCGATTGGTGTGAGGAATTAGATATGGCTCGTTATCTCGGTCCCAAGTGCAAACTGTCTCGTCGTGAAGGCACGGATCTGTTTTTGAAGAGTGGCGTCAAGTCGCTTGAATCCAAGTGCAAGCTCGAAGTGCCGCCCGGTGGCGTGAAGGGCGAGCGCAAGTCACGCCTGTCGAGCTACGGCTTGCAGCTGCGTGAAAAGCAGAAGCTGCGTCGTATGTACGGGGTGCTGGAGCGTCAATTCCGCGGTTATTACACCCGCGCTGCCGGTCGTCCGGGTGCAACCGGTGAAAACCTGCTGAAGCTGCTGGAAGGTCGCTTGGATAACGTTGTGTATCGCATGGGTTTTGCTGCGACGCGCTCGGAAGCCCGTCAGTTAGTCAGTCACAAGGGCGTGACGGTGAATGGCGTCGTCGTGAACGTGCCTTCGTATCAATGTTCGGCTGGTGACGTCATCACTGTTCGTGAAGATGCGCAGAAGCAAGCACGTATTCAAAGCGCTCTGCAGATCAAGGGCCAGGTCGGTTTCCCTGATTGGGTTGAAGTGGACGAGAAGAAGTTCACCGGCATCCTGAAGCAGATTCCCGATCGCGGCGACATTCTGCCGGACATCAACGAAAACCTCGTGGTTGAGTTGTATTCGAAGTAATTCTGGGTGCGGCGCGCGAGTCATCTGCCTTAAAGGTGATTCAAATAGTCGATTGCTTTTCCAAATATAGGTGAATGTTCCATGCAGGCATTCGGTGCTGAACTTCTGAAGCCACGTGTTGTGAAGGTGACGCCCACCACGCCGCGTCACGCCAAGGTTACGATTGAGCCGTTCGAACGTGGTTTTGGCCACACATTGGGTAACGCCCTGCGTCGGGTATTGCTGTCGTCCATGCCGGGCGCCGCGATCACCGAAGTTGAAATCGATGGCGTGCTGCATGAGTACACCAGTGTCGAAGGCGTGCAAGAAGATGTGGTCGACATCCTGTTGAACCTCAAGCAGGTCGCCGTGCGTTTGAATGCGCGCGATTCCGCTGAACTGCGTTTGCACAAGAAGGGCCCGGGCCCTGTGACTGCAGGCGATATCCAGCTCGATCACGATGTTGAAATCATTAATCCGGGTCTGGTCATTGCCAATCTGACCAAGGCCGGTGAGTTGAACATGACGCTCAAGATCGAGCGTGGTCGCGGCTATCGTCCAGCCACCCAGGCTGCTGCTGAAGGTTCGGCCAGCACCATCGGTCGTTTGCAGCTCGATGCCTCGTTCAGTCCGATTCGTCGTGTTACTTACACGGTCGAGAGCGCACGTGTTGAACAGCGCACTAACCTCGACAAGTTGATTCTGGACATCGAAACCAACGGTACGATCGATCCGGAAGAAGCCATCCGTCGCGCCGGCTCGATCCTCAAAGATCAGCTGTCAGTGTTCGTTGACCTGCAAGGTCAGGAAGAGGGCGCAAGCAAGACAGCCGAAGAGCTGTTCGATCCGATTCTGTTGCGTCCGGTTGATGAGTTGGAACTCACGGTGCGTAGCGCCAACTGCCTCAAGGCCGAGAACATTCATTACATCGGTGATCTCGTGCAGCGCACCGAAGTTGAATTGCTGCGTACGCCAAACCTGGGCAAGAAGTCGCTTACCGAAATCAAGGAAGTGCTGGAGAGCCACGGCTTGAGCTTGGGCATGCGTCTCGATAGCTGGCCGCCGGTGAGCCTGCGTCGTGAAGATGAGCGCAGCATCATTTAAGTATTGGATGAGCACTGCTCAGCAGCGCTTGTCGAGTTGACAGGAATTTAGAGAAATGCGTCACCAACTTTCAGGTCGGCAACTCAGCCGCAATTCATCGCATCGCTCGGCCATGTTGAAAAACATGGCGGCGTCGCTGCTGCAGCACGAAACCATTCGCACCACCGTGCCGAAGGCTAAGGAGCTGCGTCGCGTTGTCGAGCCGTTGATCACCCTGGGCAAGAGCGACAGCATGGCTAATCGTCGCTTGGCCTTCTCGCGGTTGCGCGATGAAGCGGTAGTGACCAAGTTGTTTGAAGACTTAGGTCCACGCTTCAAGGCACGCGCCGGTGGTTACACCCGCATCTTGAAGATGGATCCACGTCCTGGTGATTCCGCTCCCATGGCATTGATGCAATTGGTAGACAAGGCAGTGGTGACGGAAGTCGCTGCCGAACCCGCCAAGAAAGCGAAAAAAGCCGCCAAGAAGGCCGAATCGAGCGAAGCCAGCACGGAAGCGCCAGCCAAGAAGCCGCGTGCCAGCAAGAAGAACGCAGAAGGCTAATTTTCTCGTTGCTTAAACCGAATCAAGAAGCCGGGTTTACCCGGCTTTTTTGTGCATGAGTGGTTTGCGGAATGAGTGTTTGCGCAAACTCGTCGCGTTGGGTCAGCGCCAATAGCTTGAATGTAAATAAAGCGTTAACGTTTTGCTGTTAACGCATAAGAAAATTGTCATTGTCGCGTCACTTGATGATGGTTTGTTCAAATCCAAAAAGAATGCTCTAGAATCGCCGCCGCGCGATGAGCAAGCCTTGTGCTTCTAATCGCCTTCGCTCGAAACTCGTTCAACACTAAATTGGAAGATCACACATGAACGTTAAGCTCGTTGTTAGCGCTTTGGTCGCCGCCCTCGCTCTGTCTGCTTGCGCAAAGAAGGAAGAAGCTCCTGCTCCTGAAGCTGCCGCTCCTGCCGCCGCTCCTGCTCCTGAAGCAGCTCCTGCTGCTCCCGCTGCTGAAGCCGCTCCTGCTGAAGCTCCAGCTGCTGATGCCTCTTCGTCTGCCGCTGCTCCTGAAGCTGCCAAGTAATCGAGCTACGTAAGTAGTTTGACTTGCTCGTAAGAGGGCGGATGAGCGCAAGTTCATCCGCCCTTTTGCTTTTGGGTCGTTTTGATTATCCGATCACTCATCAATAGGAAGCCGAGCTGTGCCGATCAGCCTGCGTGATGCGCGTAATTATCCTGAAGGACGTCGCTGGATTGAGGGAATATTCCCGGAATATCTCGATGCGCTGATGGCGGTGTCGATGAACACCGGTATTTTTCCGGTGCGTGGCGAATTCGGCGATCGCGAGCCTGACATGCTGGCGCGCTGGTTCGGCGATGCTGCATCGAATCCCTTGTTGATTCTCAAGAATGACAAACCAGTGGGCTTCGCGGTGATCAGTAAACCGATGCCGATGCAGCGTGGGCAAATCGATTTCCGCAAGTCCGAATTTTTTGTGCTCGCTGCACAACGCCGCCTTGGCATCGGTCGCGAAGCGGTGCAACTGATTTTCAAGCGTTTCGCCGGCCGCTGGGAAGTCACCGAGAATCAGTCGAATCGCAATGCCATCGCGTTCTGGCGCTCAGTGGTGCGCGAATGTTCGATGGGGCAGTATCGCGAACGGCTGGAAAATGGCGAGGTGAAACAGTACTTCGATTCCAAGCAAATGCGCGGCGCGGATGGGCGTCACATTTAAGCCCGCCGCACTGCTTTCTTGCCGTATGGAAGTTGAGCACGCGCCAGCACGGGTTTCAGATAGTGCCCCGTGTGTGACGTGCTGTCGGCTGCAATTTTTTCCGGCGTGCCGGTGGCAATCACTTTACCGCCACCGCTGCCGCCTTCCGGTCCCATATCGATAATCCAGTCAGCGGTCTTGATCACATCGAGATTGTGTTCGATGACCACCACGGTGTTGCCCTCATCGCGCAGACGATGCAACACCTTCAACAATTGTTCGATGTCGTAGAAGTGCAAACCAGTCGTCGGCTCGTCAAGGATGTACAAGGTTCTTCCCGTTGATCTCTTGGATAATTCCTTGGCGAGTTTGACGCGTTGCGCTTCGCCGCCGGACAACGTCGTGGCGTTCTGGCCGAGCCGCACGTATGACAAACCCACATCCATCAAGGTCTGTAGTTTGCTGGCGATGGACGGCACGGCTTGAAAGAACGCCAGTGAGTCTTCGACTGTCATCTCCAGCACTTCGCTGATGCTCTTGCCCTTGTAGTGAATATCCAGCGTTTCCCGGTTGTAGCGTTTGCCCTTGCACACATCGCAGGGCACATACATGTCGGGCAGGAAGTGCATTTCCACTTTGAGCACGCCGTCGCCTTCGCAAGCTTCACAACGGCCACCTTTCACGTTGAAACTGAAGCGGCCCATCTCGTAACCACGCGCCCGTGCTTCGGAGGTCAGCGCATAGATCTCGCGAATCGGTGTGAACACGCCGGTGTAGGTTGCCGGATTGGAGCGCGGCGTGCGGCCGATCGGGCTTTGATCGATATCGACGATGCGATCGATATGCTCCATGCCTTCGATGTCTTCACACGGAGCAGCGTCAACACTGCTGTCATTCAACTGTCGCGCCATGTGTTGCAACAACGTGTCATTCACCAACGTTGATTTGCCCGAGCCCGACACGCCGGTCACGCAGGTCATCACGCCGATGGGAAAATCCACGGTGACATTCTGCAGGTTGTTGCCACTGGCTTTGACCACGCGCAGCACTCTGTCTTTCTGCAGCGGCGTGCGCATCGGCGGCACCGCAATCGAACGCGCGCCCGACAGATATTGACCGGTAATCGAATTCGGATCGGCAATGATGTGTGCAGGCGTGCCCTGCGAAATGATCTGGCCACCATGCACGCCGGCGCCTGGTCCTAAGTCGACCACATGATCGGCATGTCGAATCGCATCTTCATCGTGCTCCACCACAATCACCGTGTTGCCGAGATTGCGCAAGTGAAGCAACGTGTTGAGCAGGCGATCGTTATCGCGTTGATGCAAGCCGATGGAGGGTTCATCGAGAATGTACATCACGCCCACCAAGCCAGAACCAATCTGACTCGCCAAACGAATGCGCTGTGCTTCGCCACCCGATAACGTTTCGGCGCTGCGATCCAGTGTCAGATAATTCAAGCCCACGTTATTCAGAAAGCTCAGGCGATCGGCAATTTCCTTGCGAATCTTGGCGGCAATTTCGCCGCGCCAGCCTGGCAGCACCAGCGCCTCGAAGAAAGCCAACGCATTACCCACGCTCATGCTGGTGATTTGCGGCACCGCATGATTGGCAACGAACACATTCGACGCGGCGCGATTCAAGCGCGTGCCATTGCATTCGGTGCAGGGGCGCGTACTCAAATATTTGCGCAGCTCTTCACGCACCGCCATCGACTCGGTTTCGCGATAGCGACGTTCCATGTTGGGCAGAATGCCTTCCCACACATGACTGCGGCGTGTGATGCCGCCTTTGGCATCGACATAACGAAAGTCGATTTTGTCGGTGCTGCCGTTGAGCAGTACTTTTTTCACGTTGGCGGGCAAGCTTTTGTAGGCGGCTTCTACATCGAACTTGAAATGCTTGGCCAGCGATTGAATCAACTGAAAGTAATAACCGTTGCGCCGATCCCAGCCGCGTACCGCGCCACCGGCCAACGACAACTCGGGATGATGCACCACGCGCGCCGCATCGAAGTATTCCTGCACACCCAGGCCATCGCACGAAGGACACGCGCCTGAAGGATTGTTGAACGAGAACAAACGCGGTTCGAGTTCGGCCAGCGAATAACCGCATTCGGGGCACGCGAAACGATTCGAGAATATCCATTCCTTCGGTGTTTTCTTGCTGTCGGCATCCAGCATTTCCACCACGCGTGCGGTGCCGTTGGATAAACGCAATGCGGTTTCGAACGATTCGGCCAGGCGTTGCGCGAGGTCGGCGCGCACTTTGAAACGATCTACTACTGCCTCCACACTATGTTTGCGCTTGCCATCGAGCTTGGGCAGTGCGTCGAGTTCATACACGCGATTATCGATGCGCACGCGCACGAAACCCTGCGCTTTCAATTCATCGAACACTTGCAGATGTTCGCCCTTGCGTTCTTGAATCATCGGCGCCAGCAACAACAACGCACTGCCTTCCGGTTGCTGCAATACCTGATCAACCATCTGGCTGACGGTTTGCGCCGTGAGATCGATGTGATGATCCGGGCAACGCGGTGTGCCCGCGCGGGCATACAGCAAGCGCAGGTAGTCGTAGATTTCGGTCACCGTGCCCACAGTGGAGCGCGGATTGTGCGAGGTGGATTTCTGTTCGATGGCAATCGCCGGCGACAAGCCTTCGATGGTGTCGACGTCGGGCTTTTCCATCATCGATAGAAACTGCCGCGCATACGCCGACAGCGATTCGACGTAGCGGCGCTGGCCTTCGGCATAAATGGTATCGAACGCCAACGACGACTTACCTGAACCGGACAGCCCGGTGAGGACAATCAATTTGTCGCGTGGCAGATCAAGATCGATATTGCGTAAATTGTGGGTGCGAGCACCGCGAATTCGGATCTCGGACATGAGGCCTGGTGTACCGTAAAGGTGAGCGGGAGAGGCAATGCGGCAGCGGCGCGAGCGCTATTCGCCAACCGGGCTTGGTACTATACGCAGCTCCCGGTTTACGAGGCAAAGGCCATCAACACGTCAGTGAAAAACGCACATCCGCCTGACATGAATTCGTCCGACGCCAACGTGCCGCGCGTAAAACCCAGCTTGAACTCGGTCGAACGACGGATCGTCGCGGCGTTGGCCGGCATCTACGCCACGCGTATGTTGGGACTGTTCTTGCTTTTACCAGTGCTGGCGATTTATGCCTCACAGCTGCCGGATGCCAGCCCACGGCTGATCGGCGTGGCCATGGGTGCCTATGGTCTGACACAGGCGCTGCTGCAGATTCCATTTGGACGCTGGTCCGATCGTTATGGCCGTCGTCCCGTCATCGCCGTCGGTTTGTTGCTGTTTCTAATCGGCTCGCTGGTGGGCGCGTTTGCGCACACATTGTGGATGATCATCCTGGCGCGTTCCTTACAAGGTGCTGGGGCGATGTCGGCAGCGGTGACGGCATTGCTGGCAGACTTCACTCGCGAAGTCGTACGCACCCGGGCAATGGCGTTTATCGGCATCAGCATTGGCGCTTCATTCGTCGTGTCATTGATTGCCGCGCCGGTGCTTGAAGCCATCGTCGGCGTGCCGGGCATCTTCTGGGTGATGGCATTGCTCGCCGTCATGGGGTTGGCGTTATTGCGTTTTGCAGTGCCCGCCAAAGGCGAGCAACCGCTCGACCCGGCCGCGGCGCGTATTCCCACCTTGCGTGTTGCTGCACTGCCAACTTTGCGCGCCTATTTTATTGGCGTGTTCGCGTTGCACTTCATTCTGACCGCGACGTTTCTGTCAGTGCCATTGGTGCTAGTCAATCGACTCGGCATTGCCGAAGCACATCACTGGAAAATTTATCTCTGCGTATTCATTGCATCGTTCGCCGGTACAGTGCCGTTGATATTGGCGGCGGAGCGCGTCGCGCGGCCGCAACGGATCATCGCCATCGGTGTATTGATCGCAGCCGTAGCGCAGGCCGTGATGGCGGAATCATTCACGCATAGTTGGCCGGTTTTTATTGCGTTTACGGTGTTCTTCGCAGTGTTTAATTTTCTCGAAGCGCGCTTGCCTGCGGGGCTGTCGAAATCAGCACCGGCAGCGGATCGGGGTGCGGCCATGGGCGTGTTCGCCACTTGCCAGTTTCTGGGTGCCGCCTGCGGTGGTGTCATCGGCGGACAACTGCTGCAGCGCTTCGGTGAAGGTGGCGTGTTCTGGGGCAGCGCGTTGGTGGCGTTGATCTGGGCGACCGCGACAGCATTGGCGCCGGCCGAACAAAAGGATTAAGCGTTAGCGCGCGCCTACGCTTACAATCGTCGCACAAAAAATTTCATAAAAATTCCAACAAGCTTTTCGAGACAGGTTACGGAGCACTCATGGCACGCGGCATCAACAAAGTCATTCTGGTAGGCAACATCGGCAAGGATCCAGAGACCCGCTACATGCCCAACGGCAAAGCGGTGACCAATTTCAGCGTGGCGACTTCGGAATCGTGGACCGATCGTACCTCCGGCGACAAGCAGGAGCGCACCGAGTGGCACAACGTGGTGCTGTTCGAAAAGCTCGCCGAAATCGCTGCAGAATATCTGCGCAAAGGTTCGCAGGTGTACATCGAAGGCAGCTTGCGTACCCGCAAGTGGCAGGACAAAGAAGGCAAGGATCGTTACACCACCGAGATCGTTGGTCGCGACATGCAGATGCTCGGCGGCCGCGGCGGTGCCGGCGGCAGCTCCGGTGGTGATCAAGGCGGCACGAGTGGCAGCCGCGCGACGTCGGAACGCAGTGCGCCGCCACCGGCAGGCGACGATGGCGAGTTTGACGACGACATCCCGTTTTAAAACACGCAATTAATATAATTTGATAACCCCGAGCAGAAAGCCTGACCGGGGTTTTTTCTACGTGTCATCGCCGCATTGTCGAGGTGGATGAATGACGCGAGAAAACCAGTTTGAACATTGCTTTGGCTGATTGACTCGGGTCAACCAGCCTCGACCGGCAGGGTTCAACAACAGTGGGATTCGCGCAGCTACCAAGAGACCCTTGGACACAAGGGCGTGAGCGATGCAGACAAACGTGACGGAAGAACTGAAGCGCCTAGAGCAGCAACGGTTGCTGCGGATTCTCGACGCATTGCCGAAGCAGGCGTACGACGATGTGGTGCAGCTGGCGGTAGCGCTGTTCAGTGTGCCCATCGCCAGCATCGTGCTGGTGAACGATGCCGTTATCAGACGCAAGTCAGGTGTCGGTTTGTCGGTCGCTGCGCAGAATCACATCATCAACTACAGCTTCGCATCGCGCGTCATCGATAGCACCGGGAACGTGGTAGTCATTGAAGACGCCTTGCTGGACGCGGTGCTCGCCAAACACCCGTATGTCGTCGGCGCGCCGTATGTGCGCTTCTATGCCACGCGCCGATCATCGCCGCAGACGGCACGGTGGTCGCGGTCATCGGCATCATGGACAGCACGGTGCGTACCTTGTCCGTGCAGCAACGGGAGCTGCTGCAATCGCTGGCGCGGCAAGTCGCGTTGATGCTCGAAGTACACCAACGCGGTGAACTGAAAGCCGGTGAGGTGTATCTCGAGAACCAATATCTGCAGGCGTTGACGCTGACCGGGCCCGATCTACAGGCCGTGATCGATCGCGACTATCGCTATCGCTATGTGAACCAGGTGTATCTCGATTACTGGCAGAAGCGTCGCGACGAGGTCGAAGGTCTCACCATTGCCGAGGTCTTGGGCATTGAAATGTTCGAGCCACATTTTAAGGCCAACATCGATCGCGCCATCGACGGCGCGAACATCACCTTCGATGCGGAGTTCGACTTCCCTGCGCTCGGCAAGCGTTTTGTGCGCGTGAGCATCATGCCGGCCAATGGTCGTTACGAAAACATCATTGGCGCCGTGCTGCGCATTGAAGACATCTCCGATCTCAAAGAAACAGAGCTGTCGTTGCGTCAGGCAGTGCACTTGCTTGAAGAGAAGAAGCTCGACCTGCAACGCTTCATCTACATCTTGTCGCATGATCTGCGTGAGCCAGTTAACACTATTCTTAATTTCTCGAATTTGCTGCGCGAACGCTTCGCAGAAGGAGGCGATGTGCAGGTGCGCAAGTTCCTGGAGTTCGTGTATAAAGGCGGCGAACGGATGCGCAATCTTCTCGAAGACTTATTGAAGTATGTGCGTGTCGATAGCAACGAGCCCGGTCGCGGGCCCGTGCCACTTGATGAAGTGTTCCAGGAGGTCAAGCAGGACCTCAGCGCAGTGTTGGAACGCACCCAGGCGCAAATTGTGTGTGAACCCTTGCCGATTGTGCGAGGCGATCGTCACATGTTGCGTGTGTTGCTGCAGAACTTGATTGAAAACGCGATCAAGTTCGTGGCTCCCGGTGTGGTTCCGCAGGTTGTCATCAGTGCCCAGGCTGAAGGAAAAAACTGGCAGCTTACGGTCAGCGACAACGGCATTGGCGTCAAAGAAGAACATCGCGAGTTGATATTCGATTTGTTCAAGCGCTTGCATTCGCGCAAGCACTACGACGGTACCGGACTGGGTCTGGCTACCTGTCGCCGGATTGCCGAGCTGCATGGCGGACGCATCTGGATGACTGCTACGCCGCAGGGAGGCTGTGGCTTTCATGTGCTGCTGCCGAAACGCAAGTAACTATGTGTGCAATCCCTGGAATTTTTGATGGCTATTTCTCAACGTATTCTGCTTGTCGACGACAACGATGCCGATAATGTCTATCACGAAATTGTGCTGCGCCGCGCCGGTTACAAAGGCGAAGTAGTCGTATGCGAGTCGGGTGAAGCTGCGCTCGATTATTTGCGCGCCAATCCCGATCGTCCCCCTGAGTTGGTGTTGCTGGACATCAATATGCCCGGCATGGATGGCTTCGAGTTCGCGCGTACCGCCACGCCATATCTCACTGGTGCGGCTACTGCGACTGTAGTAATGCTGACGTCATCGGCTTCGGAAGCGGATCGTCGCAAAGCAAAAGCGCTGGCGGTGATTCGCGGTTACATCATCAAGCCGCTGACTGAGTACACGGCAGGTGAATTGCTGGCCGGTCGCTTCGACGATAATTTTTGAAGTTGATTTGTATGGGCCAGAGGGCGCAATGAATTGCGCCCTCTTGTTTGTGCACTTCGATTGAGGATGTTGATTCGATCGCATCACGCCGGCGCTGTATTGCATCCGGCAACAGGAGGAACCGTGACGTTATTGCCCGCCATCGCCGTCGCCGCAACCATGGTGTACTGGCTGAGCGGTTTCATCGGCCGGCACTTCTCCGAACTCACCACGCAAATCATCGACCTGTTGTTGTTCGTGGTCATCATGACCGTACTCAACCGACTGCTGAAAAGCTGGCGTGGTGATTGACCCTGCTTGATGTATTCAAACAACGAGAGCCCTAGCGACGCCCCGCCACCAGCAGTATGACTGCGAACACAATCACCGCCGCTGCCAGCCACTCGGATGCCGTAATGATTTCACCGCCGAAGGTCACGCCCAGCATCATGGCAATGACCGGATTAACGAAGGTGTAGCTCGACGCCAATGCGGCACTGGCCCGCGCCAGCAATAACATGTATGCGTTGAAGGCAATCAGTGAGCCGAACACGATGAGATATATCCAGGCGATCAGTGCGGTAGGTTGTGGCGGCCATGCCGGCGTTTCGCCGCTCCACCACGACATGAGCAACAGCACCGCGCCACCGGCCAGCATCTCGCTGGCAAAGCCCATCGCACCGGGCGCAAGTTTGTATTGCTGCTGACTGAGCACGCTGCCGATCGACCACGCAAGCGTGGCGATGCTGATTGCGAGTAATCCGCTGTGCGACGCAGAAAAGCCCTTGCCTCTCACCAACATCAACACGCCGATCAGACCCACCACAATGCCCAGCACTTCGATGCGCTTCGGGCGCACGCCATAAAAAAGATTACACAGCGCGATCGTCGCCGGAATGATGGCGATGAACGCCACGATCAAGCCGGAGGCAATGGTCAGTTCTGCGCGTGCGGTATTGCCCATACCCAAGCCGAGCATCAAGCCACCGACGATGAATGCATTACGCCACTGTATGCGTGTCGGCAAGGAAACACCGCGCCACTTGCACCATGCCATGAGTCCCGCACCGGCGACGACGAAGCGCGTGCCCATCTGCCAGTAAGGCGGAAAGCTGATCAATGCAAAGCGAATGGCGAGATAGGTGGATCCCCAGATAATCCATGTGGCGGCAAGACACCAGAGAGTCAGCGGCGACAGATGCTTCATTCATATCTCCGTGGTTCAATCCTTCAGTGGATGCGCAATCGTGTGCGTAACGACTGTTTATACTACGGCAGCGAATGCCAACTCTATTTGCTTTTATGGTCGTTTTTTTGCGATGAGCAAGCGATTGCTTGAGTGAGCGCGGTATTCAGTAGTTATTTATTCGCGACGCGACTGACCGGGAACAGGACGCTTCGACAGGCTCAGCGACCGAAAACTTTTGACTCCGGTCGCTGAGCCTGTCGAAGCGTCTTAAATCCAGCAATGTTTGATCAAGCTTTGAGATTGAACACATGAACAACATCACCGATACCGCCATCCATCGCATGGTTAACGCTTGCCGCGTTGACGCCTATGCACCTCTGATCACTCGCATGACCTCGGGTTGGGCGGTGCTGGGAACCTCGCAGTTTTTACGCGGCTATAGTTTGCTGCTCCCCGACCCCATCGCGCCGCACTTGAATGCCATGCAGTCTGAACATCGCTCACAGTTCTTGAATGACATGGCGCGACTGGGCGATGCGGTGCTGGCTGCAACGAATGCGCTGCGCATCAACTATGCGATGTTCGGCAATGTTGAGCCCGCGCTGCATGCGCATGTGATTCCAAGGTTTGTCGATGAGGTCGAATCGATGCGTACTGCGCATCCCTGGATGTATGACTGGGCAGCGGCGCCGCGGTTTGATGTGGCAATACATGGCGAACTGCAGCGGAAGATTGCTGCCTTCCTAATGTAGGAGCGGCCTGATTCAATGGATGAGGCCGCGATGGTTTAAATCGCGGCCTCATCCATTGAATCAGGCCGCTCCTACAAAAAGATCATCTCGTCGTTGCAATCAGCGCCGCAAGCGAATTCACCGGCGGCTCACACGCTGTACCCTTGCACACATAGGCAACGGTGTCGGCTTGCGCCGCCTTACCCGCCAGTGCTTCCGGCAACATTGCGTTCTTGTCGATGCCAAACGTCAATCGTCGTGGTTGATATAGCTTGTGCAATGCTTGCTGCCACTCGGCTACTTCATCGGCACGACCGCGAATGACGATCATCTGTGGCGGTTGCAGATACTCATCCAGCGCCGTCAGCAAGGTGGCATGCGCAGAAGGATGATCTTGTAAGGCCGGCCAATCAGCGCGCAGCGTTTGTTCTGCCGCCGCCAGATAGCGCGTTTCACCGATCAGCCAGCCCAGGCGTTGCAACGCCAATGCGGCGATGGCATTACCCGCGGGAATAGCCTCATCGGCAAATGACTTGGGTCGATGGATCAATGCTTCATGATGGTTGGCGGTGAAATAAAACCCACCGCGTTCGGCATCGAGAAAATTATTTAACAACGCGTCGGCCAATTCAGTGGCGAAGCGCAAGTCTTCACTGCGCCAGCGCGTCTGCAGCAACTCGATGCAGGCATCCAACAAGTAGGCATAGTCATCGAGATACGCAGGGAATTGCGTCACGCCGCCTGCCTGTACGGCATACAACTGTCCATCTCGCCACGCATGCATGCGCAGTTGATCGAATGCTGCGAACGCAGCGTCGGCAAGCGTGGGCTCATCCAGCGCACGCGCCGTCTGTGCCAGTGCGCTGATGGCCAGCGCATTCCACGCCGTGAGTATTTTGTCGTCGAGCGCGGGCTTCACGCGTTTGTTACGCAGTGCGAGCAGCTTGTGTTGCGCGTGCTGCGATTCATGGTGTGCGTCGTCGGCGCTAATGGATAACTCCGCCCCGATATCATCGAAGCTGCGATAACAATGCAAGTGCCACGTCGCTTGACCGACTTGCGCCGCATGCGGATCGATAAAGTTGGCTTCGCGATCGAGCCCGAAGCGACGAATGAATACTTCATATTCAACGCCGCTCAGCGCCGCACGAATCTGTTGCGGATCCCACAGATAGTAGCGACCTTCCTGTCCTTCCGAGTCCGCGTCCAATGTCGACCAGAACGCGGCTTGCGATGAGCGCATGTCGCGCAACATCCACGCGGCAGTTTCGCGGGCGATGCGTTTGAACAAGGGATCGCCGCTGGCAATACCGGCTTGCGCATACACCCGTAACAATTCCGCGTTGTCGTACAGCATCTTTTCGAAGTGCGGAATCATCCAGTATTGATCTGTTGAGTAACGAAAGAAGCCGCCGCCGAGCTGATCGTACACACCGCCTTCGGCCATGCGCGTTAACGTGAGTGCGCACATGAACAAGGCATGCAGATCGGGCTGTTCATCGCCGCTGCTCGTACGCCAGATACGCAGCAACAGCTCCAATGAACGGGCATGTGGAAATTTTGGTGCGGTACCAAAGCCGCCGAATTGCGTATCGAATTTTTCCTGTAACTCACGGCGTGCCTGCGCGATGGGTTGTGCAGTGAGTTCGCCGTGCAGATGCGGCTCTGGTTGCAAATCGTTGAAGATCGATTGCAAGGCCTGCTGTTGTTGTTCGATTTCCGTTTGATGTTCGCGGTAGTACTGCGCAATGCGAGGCAACAGATCGATAAATCCCGGCGCGCCCTGGCGCGCGCGCGGTGGGAAGTAAGTACCGCCGAAAAAAGGTTGTTGGTTGGTGTGGCTTAAGAACATGGTGAGCGGCCACCCGCCGCCATGTTGCGTGAGCACTTGTTGCGCCAATTGATAGATCTTGTCGAGATCGGGACGTTCTTCGCGATCCACTTTGATATTGATGAAGTGCTCGTTCATCAACGCCGCAATCTCGGGATCTTCGAACGACTCATGCGCCATGACGTGGCACCAGTGACAGGCCGAATAACCAATCGATAACAGAATGGGTTTGCCTTCATCGCGAGCACGTTGCAATGCAGCCTCGCCCCACGGATACCACGCCACCGGATTCTGCGCGTGCTGGCGTAAATAAGGGCTGGTGGCGTCGTGCAAGTGATTGCGCATGAAGATAAGCGTGGCGGTCATTACTGGCTTGCGACTATAGCGGAATGAAGACTAGGCTTGCGGCGAGATAGCCCTGTAGGAGCGGGCCATGCCCGCGAATAAAAGGGTTCGCGGGCATGGCCCGCTCCTACACACTAATGCAAATAACCACTGGGGGAACGATGAGTAAGTCATATGTGCTTCGTTCGTCGCTATGCTTGCTTGCTGTTGCGTTGAACTGCGCAGCGCTTGCTGACGAAGTGCAGACCCGGGTCCTCGGCAACTGGCTCACCGAACCCAAGGACGGCATCATTCAAATTTCCACAGCAGCGGATGGCACGCTGCAGGGCCGCATTGTTGGCGGCAATGCGCCGGGCAAGCTGGATAAAGAAAATCCCGATGCCGCTAAACGCGCCTTGCCCTTGCGTGGCCAAGTCATCATGAGCAGCTTGAAATACGACGGCGATGGCAAGTGGTCGGGCGGTTCCATCTATGACCCGAACAGCGGCAGCAGCTATCGCTGCAAGATCGAGTTGAATAGCGATGGCAGCTTGAAAGTGCGCGGCTTTGTCGGCATCGCCCTGCTGGGTAAATCGCAGCGCTGGACCCGTTATACGGGCACTTCTATGGATTTGCCCCGGGCGCCGTGAGCATGGCTGCGCTTTATGACCGTCACTGGTAACGGGTCGAAGAATTAAGTAGTTGATTTGCTTGGGCGTCACGGCCTGCCGGCGATCTCGAGGAGGCTGTAAGAGACCACGCCATTGGAAAACGCCCTGCCGGCCCGTATCCTTGCCGTCCGATTCACGCGCCTTAACCCATCCCGATGCCTCGCCTGTTTATCCATACCTTCGGTTGCCAGATGAATGAGTACGACTCAGCGAAAATGCTGGACGTACTGAATGCCGCTGCCGGATATGAGCTCACCGATAACCCCGAGCAGGCCGATGTGCTGTTGCTCAATACCTGCTCGATTCGCGAAAAGGCGCAGGAGAAAGTGTTCTCGCATCTCGGTCGCTGGCGTGAGATCAAGCAACGTCGTCCCGACACGATTATCGGCGTGGGCGGTTGTGTTGCCAGTCAGGAAGGCGAGGGCATTACTACGCGCGCGCCCTTTGTCGATCTGGTGTTTGGTCCGCAAACCCTGCATCGCCTGCCGCAGATGATCACTGCGTTGAAGCAATCCGGTCGCGCGCAAGTCGATGTCAGTTTTCCTGAAGTGGAAAAATTCGACGCCATGCCCGAGCCGCGTGCTGAAGGCGCAACTGCCTACGTATCTATCATCGAGGGCTGCAGCAAGTTCTGCACGTTTTGTGTGGTGCCCTACACGCGCGGCGAAGAAGTCAGTCGTCCCTTCGAACAAGTGATGAACGAGGTACGCAGCTTGGCCCGGCAAGGCGTGCAGGAAATCAACTTGCTTGGTCAGACGGTGAATGCCTATGCGGGTGAGATGGATGGTGAGGAGTGTGACCTTGCCACATTGATTCGTCATGTCGCCGAAGTGGAAGGCATCGAGCGCATTCGATTCACCACTTCGCATCCCGTGGAATTCAACGATGCATTGATCGCCGCGTATCGCGATGTACCCAAGCTCGCCAACTACCTGCATCTGCCGGTGCAAAGCGGTTCGGATCGCGTGTTGTCATTGATGGGGCGACGTCACACCGCCATCGAATACAAACAGAAGATTCGTCGCCTGCGTGAAGTGCGACCGGACATCTGCATCTCATCCGACTTTATTGTCGGCTTTCCGGGCGAGTCCGACAAAGACTTTGAAGACACCATGAATCTGGTGGCATCGGTGGGTTTCGATCAGTCATTCAGTTTTATTTATAGCCGCCGTCCCGGCACGCCGGCAGCCTCGTTGCTCGATGAAGTTACGCATGAACAAAAACAAGCGCGGCTGGAACGACTGCAAGCGCGCTTGAATGCACAGGCCTTTGCGATCAGCGAAAAAATGGTCGGCAGTGTGCAACGCGTGATGGTCACCGGTGCTTCTAAGAAGAACGATCGCATGCTGGCTGCGCGTACCGAGAATATGCGCTGGGTGCACTTCGAGGGGCCCGATGCATTGATCAATCAATTCATCGAGGTCGTGATTACCGAAGCGCGGCCGAATTCGTTGCGCGGACGGTGGGTTTCTGAAGGCGCTGCGCACGACGCAAATATCACGCGCGTAGCAGTCGCCGGATGAACCTCATTGTCATCTTTTTCCCTGTAGGTCGGGCTTTCAGCCCGACTCTTAATAAGTCGGGCGTAAAGCCCGACCTACATGAGTAACCATCACACCTTTGTGAACGCACCCTTATCAAAGTCCGCAGCTACCACGCGTGAGCTGACGTTGGAATCGGTCGACAATACACGGCTCGCCAATCTGGTGGGACCGATGGATGAAAATCTGCGCCAGGTGGAAGCGCGCCTGAGTGTGGAAATTCGGCGTCGTGGTGCGCAGTTGAAAGTGATTGGTGCGGAACAACAAGTCGAGCAGGCGCAACAGGTCATCACCATGCTGGATCGACTGTCGTCGCAGGAAGAACTGACGCCGGATCGCGTGCATCTGTGCATTCAAGATGTCACCGGCAGTGCCAGTTCTGCCGCGGCGTTATACGAACCTAGCGAGTTGCAGCAAGACCCAGTGATTCACACCTTGCGCGGTGGCGTGCGTGGTCGCGGCGCGAACCAACGTCAGTATCTGGCCAACGTAAAAAGCCACGATCTCACTTTTGGTATTGGCCCTGCGGGCACCGGCAAAACTTATCTCGCCGTCGCTTGTGCCGTGGATGCGCTGCAATCGGATCGCGTGCGCCGTATTGTGCTGGTACGTCCTGCGGTCGAAGCGGGCGAACGTCTGGGTTTCTTGCCTGGCGATCTCACGCAAAAAGTCGATCCTTATTTGCGGCCCATGTACGACGCGTTGTACGACATGATGGGTTTTGATCGAGTCGGCAAAGCCATCGAACGTAATGTGATTGAAGTGGCGCCGCTGGCGTTCATGCGCGGTCGTTCGTTGAATGACTCTTTCATCATTCTTGATGAAGCGCAGAACACCACCGTTGAACAGATGAAGATGTTTCTGACGCGCATCGGCTTCGGTTCCAAAGCAGTGGTAACCGGCGATATCACGCAAACCGACCTGCCGCGTCATCAGACGTCGGGCCTGCGTCATGTGATGGATATTCTGCCGGGTGTTGAAGGTGTGGCGTTTACGCACTTTCATTCCAGAGATGTGGTGCGTCATCCGCTGGTGCAACGCATCGTGCAGGCATACGAACGCCGCCAACACGAAATCGATACGCGTCAATCATCGAGTGATGGGCAATGACCGTAAAGGCTCGTCAATCGACCAAGAAGAAAGCTGCCAAGCGCAGCACTCTGGCGAATGCAGCCAGCGTACAACTGGATGTGCAAGCGGCCGTCCCGCGTACGAATGTGCCGTCGGGAAAACGGTTGCAGCGATGGGCGCAAGCCGCTTACGAAGTCCATCATGCTGCACATACGCACGGCCGTAGACGCGCAGTGCAGCCGGTGCAAGTATCGTTGCGTATTGTCGGCAGCGCAGAGAGCCGTAAGCTCAATCGTGAGTGGCGCGATGAAGATCACGCCACCAATGTGTTGTCGTTTCCCGCCGGTGAAATGCCGGAGATGGAAGGCGAAGTGCCGACGCTGGGCGATCTGGTGATCTGCGTGCCAGTGGTCAAGCGCGAAGCACAGCAGCAAGGCAAGTCGCTCGATGCGCACTGGGCGCATCTGATGATTCACGGCGTATTGCACTTGCTGGGTTACGATCACGAAGTGGAACGCGATGCGCAGTTGATGGAAGCTTGCGAAGTGGCGATTCTCGATAGTCTTGGTTTTGCCAACCCTTATGAGTAGGAACATGAACGACGATGCGGAGCGCGACACGGGCCGGACGGGTCGCTGGATTCGTAAACTGGCCGACTCGCTGAGCGGCGAGCCGCGCGATCGCGACGAGCTGTTGCAAGTACTCGAAGATGCCAAGGAGCGCGGTATCGTCGACGAAGATGCGTTTCTGATGTTGCAAGGCGTGCTGGAAGTGGGCGAGCAACAGGTGCGCGACATCATGGTGCCGCGTTCGCAGATGGTGGTGATTCATCGCGACGATGTGCTGGAAGATATTCTGCCGGCGGTCATCGAGTCGGGTCACTCACGGTTTCCCGTCGTCGATGACGATCGCGAGAAAGTGTTGGGCATTCTGCTGGCCAAAGATTTGCTGCGCATGGTTCATGAAGACGAAGAGCATTTCGACATCAAGGAATGTCTGCGCAGCGCCGTCTTCATTCCCGAAAGCAAACGTCTCAACGTGCTGTTGAAAGAATTCCGCGCCAATCACAATCACATGGCGATCGTGGTCGATGAGTACGGTGGCGTTGCGGGCCTGGTCACCATCGAAGACGTGCTGGAGCAAATCGTCGGCGATATCGGTGACGAGTACGACATCGACGATGAGCTCGACATCGCGCGCGAAGATGCGCGGCATTTCACGGTCAGAGCGCACACCCGCATCGACGAGTTCAATCGCTACTTCGGCACCACTTACAGCGACGAAGAATTCGACACGGTGGGCGGTTTGCTGCTCAATCATCTCGGCCGTTTGCCGCGCCGCGGCGAAAGCGTGCTGATGGACGATTTCGAATACAAAATGCTACGCGGCGACCGGCGGCGCATCGAATTATTGCGCCTCACCACGTCGCGGGATATTGCGGTACCTGCAGAAGATTAGGGAATCCCTAGCAGTAGCGGCTGTTGCGCTCGGCAAACGATCCACTACTATTGCCTCACGAACAGCCGCAAATGGTGCCGCCATGAACGACGAAATGCTCGAGCGTCTCGAACTCAAGCTGTCCTATCTGGAACGCGCCAATCACGAACTCAGTGATGTGGTGTATCGACAGCAACTGGAGTTGGAAAATCTGCGCGCCAGACTGGCAGCCTTCTCGGTGCGCTTCGATGAACTGGCGCATCACCAACGGCCGTACACCGAGGAAGAAGAAAGGCCACCGCATTATTAGTCGATGCGACTTCGGTTCGTGGAATTGCTTTCAATGCGTCATGCCTACGCGGGCGGGCATCCAGTAAAAGAACATTCGTTTCCGCACCGCCGTTATCAAACCACCCCCTTAACTTAATAAAGCGTCCTCTCTCCCTGAGGGAGAGACAGAGTGAGGGTGCCTGTTAGCATCCGTATTCACGCAATGGTTTCCACCCTCACCCCAACCCTCCCCCTCAGGGAGAGGGGTAGAATCGTGCTCATTAAGCAATGCAGGTGCGCATGCGGCCGCAGAGTTATTGGAATAACTTCTCTTATGAATGATTTGCTTGAGGAATTGTTATGCCTGCCATTATTGCGTTTGCTCAACAACAGACGCCGCCCGAGTACGACCACCCGCCGCCCGAGCGATTAGTGCGCGGCAATCCGCAGCGCACTACCTGGAATCACTACACCAACGATTCGGGCGAAGTGTTCGCTGGCGTATGGGCATGTGAAGCGGGTAGTTGGCGCATCGAAATGGGTGCGAGTGAAGATGAGTTCTTTTTTGTGACCCAAGGACGTTGTCGCTTGATCGACGAAGGCGGTGTTGTAGTGGAAGTGAAGGCCGGTGAATCGCTGGTGATTCCGGCGGGATTTACAGGCACTTTCGATGTGTTGGAACCGATACAGAAGCACTACATGATTGTGGAGCGCAAGGGCTGATATCCATGAAGGATGACCAGGAGATTCATTAAGCATCCCCTCCCTTTTCCGGAACTGGAGAGGGAGTTCAAACCTGTAAGACGCCTTATCTCGCCACCAACGACTGATAAGCCGGATGACGTTCGATATAGCTGCGAACGAACGAGCACCGCGGCACCGCAGTTTCATGGCGTTGCTTCACCAAATCCAATGCACCCTGCGCCAACGCGGAGCCAATGCCGCGACCATTTAATGCGGCGGGTACTTCGGTATGAATCATCGTGACGACATTGCCGTCGCGCAGATAGTTGATGAAGGCGATGCCACCTTCTACTGATAGTTCAAAGCGGTTCAGTTGAGTGTTGTCGGTGACGCTGCTCATTTGATTCTCAGGCTGGCTTCAACAGAGCTTCAATATCCTTGGTCAGATCTTCCGGCTTATCCGTAGGCGCATAACGCTTCACCACATTGCCATTGCCATCGATCAGAAATTTGGTGAAGTTCCACTTAATGCCTTCGGTGCCGAGAATGCCGGGCTGTTGTTTCTTCAGGAATTGATACAGCGGATGCGCGTTGGCGCCGTTGACGTCGATCTTGGCGAACATGGGAAAGCTTACATCGTAGTTAAGTTTGCAGAATTGCTGGATTTCCGCTTCATTGCCGGGTTCCTGGTGGCCGAATTGATCGCAGGGAAAACCGAGTACGGCAAACCCGCGCTCGGCATATTTGCGCTGCAACGCTTCAAGGCCGGTGTATTGCGGTGTAAATCCGCACTTGCTTGCCACGTTCACCACTAGCAATGGCGAGCCGCGATAGTTGGCGAGCGTCTGTTCGTGACCGTCGATGCTTTTAACGGGAATGTCATAGATGCTCATTGCGGCTTTCCTTGAGTGGTATTGATATCAGCGAGTCATAGCGAGAGTGCCTCTCAACTATAACGAAACCGGTGGACGTTTATTTGCCATGATCAATCCGGTGAGCAGATACAGCGAGCCAAAACACATCAGTGCCGTTTTCAGGATCAACGATAGTTGCTCGTAGACAGATCCGTAAACAAAGTGGCCGCTGAGCAGGCGTACGCCCAGACGCAACCCCCCAGCGGCCAGCGCCACCACAATCAGCATCACGATCAGATGCAATTTGCGTTCGCGCAGCGTCAGCACAGGTGCATGCTCGCCATTAAGCTCGCGCACTGCCAATGCATACTGCCAAGCGATGTACAGCAAGCCGGCTACCGACGTGGCGTACTGCAAAAAATGAAACAACGGCAATTCATGTATCTCGTTGGGGAACAATGGTTGATACAAGAAGGGCAGGTTGCGCGAAGTCCAATGCGTTTCGTGTGTGAAGCGATCCCAGATGATGTGCGTCCAGCTACCGATCAGTAATGATGGCGCCGCAATCAACCAGCGGTGGCGTCGCCGGCTGAATCCATCCAGCGCCTGCGCAACCAGTTCGCGATGTGGCTCCCACAAGGGCGTCACCACTGCATCGCGGAATATCAGCAAGAAGATCAACAGCAAGTAACCCAGCGGCAGATCGATCAGCACCGTGCCGATGGGCGAATGACTGTTCGGCACCAATCGTTCCCACGTATAAGGCAGGTAAGTGAAGATATCCGGCGTCATGCTGCCGACGATCAGCGGCAGCAGCGATAGATAAGGCAGCTTGCGCAACGGCAAAACAACAGCGGGATGAGCGAGCGTAAAAGCCATATCTACGTGGAGTTGGGCGAATCTGAAGCCTGAACGATGCAACCAGTAATGCGGGCGAGTCGATTTTGCAATGACCTGCTGGTCTTGCCAATCGTTTCGGCGGATTCGTTCGTGCAGCAGCTTGGTGAAGCATCAAACGCAGAGTTGCTGTGTGATAATGCCGCGAATAAGTAACACCTCAACCCTAGCCGCTTCGTGCCACACCGACTGTGACAGTTCTGCAACCATTCATGGATCGTTTTGCCCTGCGCCTGGCGTTTCCGGTCGGTGCGGCGCTGGCACTGGCGTTTGCACCGTTTGGCGTCTGGCCATTGGCCATTGTGTGTCCGGCGTGGTTGTTTCTTGCCTGGCAGGACGCATCGCCGCGACGCGCAGCCGCGATTGGTTTCTGGTTTCACTCCGGTACGTTTCTCGCCGGCACTTACTGGCTTTACCACAGCATACACACAGTAGGCGGCGAGGCCATCGGTGTGGCGATGGTGCTCATGCTCGGTCTGGTGTCGATCATGGGCGCCTACCTCGCGTTGCTCGGTTATGTGCAGGCTAGGCTGTTGCCGAAGACGGGTGCCTTGCGCTGGCTAATCGGTTTGCCTGCGTGCTGGGTATTGCTGGAATGGTGGCGCGGGTGGTTCTTGAGCGGCTTTCCCTGGCTATCGTTGGGCTATGCGCAAATCGATTCGCCATTGGCGGGTCTCGCACCGCTGCTGGGGGTGTATGGCATCAGCCTCGCGTGTGCATTGAATGCAGGTGCAGTGACTTGTTTGGTGTTGGGCAAAGCGAACTTGCGGCCATGGGCCGTCGCGATATTGCTGGTGCCGTGGTTGGCGAGTGCATCGTTATGGCATCACTCATGGACGGCAGCGCGCGATGCGCCAGTGGGTGTGGCGGTGGTGCAGGCATCGATTGCGCAGGATCATAAATGGAGCCCCGAATGGCGCGATAAGACCCTGACCTTGTATCGCCAGCTTGCCGAGCCGCACTTCGGCACGCCGTTGATTGTGTGGCCGGAAGCCGCGCTACCGGATGTCGCGCATCAACTGGTGAGTTATCTGAACGTGCTGTGGAGCGATGCACACGGCGCCAACAGCGATATCGTCATGGGCTTGCTGCATTACGACGCCGAGAAAGACACGTATTACAACGGCGTGCTGGCGCTGAGCGATCAAGTGCAGTGGTATCACAAACGTCACCTGGTGCCGTTCGCGGAATACTTTCCGTCGTTCGTGCGTGGCTCGATGCGCCTGCTTAATTTGCGTTACGGCGACTTCGGTGCGGGCGCTGCCGATCAAGCGCCGCTGTCTGCGGCGGGTCAGAAACTCGGCATGACCATTTGTTATGAAGACGGTTTTGGTAGCGAACAGTTGGCGATGCTCAATGAAGCCACGCTATTGGTGAACGTTACCAACGATGCCTGGTTCGGCGACACCAGTGCGCCGTATCAACACCTCGATATCAGCCGCATGCGCGCCCTTGAAGCGGGACGCGACATGGTGCGCGCCGCCAACGATGGAGTTTCGGCGTTGATAGCTTCTGACGGCAAGATCATGGCAACCTTGCCGCGCTTCAAGGCCGCGGTATTAACCGGCCAAGTGCAACCGCGTACGGGTTTGACGCCGTATGCACGCGTCGGTAATTGGCCGGTGATGCTGCTGTGTTTGCTGGGCGTGTTGTGGGTGGCTTTATATAAGCGCGTGACATCTCCGGTAGGGGCGGTTCGTGAACCGCCCTCTGAATCGTCCGTTTGATCCAAGAAGGGTGGTTCACGAACCGCCAACAGATATTCACTCTCTTTATCGAGCTGTCATGGACCATCTACTGCAAACCATTCTGCTGGGCGTGATCGAAGGCATCACTGAATTTCTACCGATCTCCAGCACCGGTCATTTGTTAATTGCCGAGAAGCTCGGACTCGGCGCGCGCTCCGATTTGTTCAATGTGGTGATTCAAGCGGGCGCCATCCTGGCTGTGACAGTGATCTACTGGCAACGTGTCTGGACGCTATTCACTGGACTGAAAGACCCCGCTACCCGCGACTACTTCAATAAGCTCGTCGTGTCATTTCTCATCACCGGGGTGCTGGGATTGATTGCCAGCAAAATGGGTTTGAAGCTACCCGAAGAAATATTTCCGGTGGCGGTGGCATTGGTGGTCGGCGGCGTGTGGATGTTGTTGGCCGAGTGGCTCGCGGCAAAGCGCAGCAGTGCCGCCGAGATCACCTGGGCGATCGCGATCACGATCGGCGTGGCGCAAATCATTGCCGGCGTATTTCCAGGCACGTCACGTTCCGGTGCGACCATCTTCGCGGCGATGTTGCTGGGTTGCACGCGCGTCGCGGCGACCGAATTCACTTTTCTGGTGGGCATTCCCACCATGTATGCAGCCAGCGCCAATGAGTTATTAAAAGCCTTGAAGGCGGGCACGCAAACAGAAGACTGGTTGCAACTCGGCATTGGCTTTGTGGTGTCGGCAGTGGTTGCGTTCGTCGCAGTCAAATGGTTGTTGAACTACATACAGAGCCATCGATTTACGGTATTCGCCTGGTATCGCATTGTGTTGGGTGCAGCCTTGCTGACGTTTGTTTAGAAGGGCGCGATGAATCGCGCCGCTACGAAGCATGTTTGTTCTACGTAGGGGCGCAATTTATTGCGCCCGGTTTTCCATTCAAAGGAGGCACTCATGCAAGTCACCGTTGCCGCCACTCAATTTGCCTGCACCAATGACCGCGTGCAGAACCTGCAAACCGCTGAGCGCATGGTGCGCGCGGCGCAGGCCCGTGGTGCGCAGGTCATTCTGTTGCAGGAGTTGTTCGAGACGCCGTATTTCTGCAAGGACCACGATACCAAGTACTTCGATCTCGCATTGCCCATCGCCGAGAACCCCGCGGTGCGACGTTTGCAGAGCGTCGCGCAAGAATTGCAAGTCGTGCTGCCGGTGAGCGTGTTCGAACGTGCCGGCAATGTGTTCTACAACACCTTGGCGATGATCGATGCCGATGGGGCGTTGATGGGTACGTATCGCAAGTCGCACATCCCGGAAAGTCCTGGTTATCACGAGAAGTTTTACTTCGCGCCCGGCGATACCGGATTCAAAGTATGGAATACACGTTATGGCGTGATTGGTGTCGGTATTTGCTGGGATCAATGGTTTCCCGAATGCGCGCGCGCCATGGCATTGCAGGGCGCCGATTTGTTGTTGTATCCGACGGCCATCGGCGCCGAGCCGCAAGATCTCACCATTGACTCACAACCGCATTGGCAGCGCACCATGCAAGGCCATTCGGCGGCGAACATCATGCCGGTGCTTGCTTCAAACCGAATCGGTGTTGAACCAGGCAAGCAATGGACGGTGCAGTACTACGGCTCGTCGTTCATTACCGATCATACGGGTGCAGTCATCGAACAAGCGGATCGCACGACTGAAGCCATCCTTACTGCAAGCTTCGACCTCAATGCCATTCGTGAGTATCGGCGTTCGTGGGGTGTATTCAGAGATCGTCGACCGGAGTTGTATGGTGTGCTGTTCTCGCTGGATGGTGAGTAAGGCGACTACTTGAGGTAGGGCGTAGGTTGGGCTGACAAGCCCAACATCTTAATAACTTGCTTTGATCAAGATGTTTGGGCTTGTCAGCCCAACCTACCTAATGCCACGAGTCGAAATTAGGGCGCGGATGCTCATCAATTTCTGTATAACGCCCGGCCCATTGCCGCTCGCGTAAACTCCCGCAACCATGATCGACTCGACCGACAAGACGCAATCCTTCTTCGCCACCTGCCCGCTGGGTGTGGTGGACCTGTTGGCGGCCGAACTCAAATCATTCGGTGCGACACGCACCCGCGAAATGAAGGCCGGTGTGGAATTCGACGGCACGCTGGAAACAGCTTATCGCGCGTGTTTGTGGTCGCGCGTGGCCAGTCGCATTCTCATGCCCATTACGCAAGTGGCAGCGCATGATGCGAATGCCATGTATCAAGGACTGCAACGCATCGATTGGTCGCGGCATTTAACCGCGACAGGCACCTTGGTGGTGGATTTCCAGGGCAGTTCGCTCGGTGTGAAGCACACGCAGTTCGGTGCACTCAAAACCAAGGATGCGATTGTCGATCAGTTCCGCGAAAAATTCGGCGAGCGCCCGTCGATCAATATGGAAACCCCCGATGTGCGCATCAATGTGCATGCGCATCGCGAGCAAGCCACGGTGAGCATCGATTTATCCGGCGAGTCGTTGCATCGACGTGGCTATCGCGCGCGGGGTGTTGCAGCGCCGTTGAAAGAAAATCTTGCTGCTGCGATTTTGTTGCGTGCCGGTTGGCCGGCATTGGCCGCAGCGAACGCGACACTGGTCGATCCGATGTGTGGTTCAGGCACGCTGGTCATCGAAGCGGCTTTGATGGCCTGCGATATCGCACCAGGCTGGTTGCGCAGTGAAGCACAGGTGCATTGGGGCATGGTGAATTGGCGCGGTCATGACGCAACGTTGTGGCAGCGTTTGCTCGATGAAGTAAAGCAACGCGCCGTTGCCGGCAAGCAAGGTCGTGAAGTGTTGCGTGGTTATGATCAGGATGCGTTTGCAGTGCGTGCGGCGCTGGAGAATGCCGAGCGTGCTGGTCTTAAAGGTATCGTGCATTTTGAGAGGCGTGGCTTGAGTGAGTTGCGCAATGAGTGGTCTGCAAAGAGGCGCCCCCACCCTAGCCCTTCCCTGCAAGCGGAGGAGGGAACATATGAATCGGCTTCTGCGCTTACATCTTCTACATCTTTATCTTCCCCTCCCTCGCTTGTGAGGGAGGGCAGGGTGGGGGTTTCCTCCGACACAGTTCAAGGCTTGCTTGTCTGCAACCCTCCTTACGGCGAACGCATTGGCGATCAACAGACTCTCAAGGCGTTGTATGCATTGTTAGGCGCAAAGCTGCGTGAAGAATTTGTGGGCTGGAAAGCCGCTATTTTCACCGGCAATCCACCGCTGGCCAAAGAACTGGGCATCAACGCCAAACGTAGCCACACCTTGTACAACGGTGCGCTTGAATGCCGTTTGTTGCGCTTCGATATCGATACAGCGCATTTCAATACGCCGGAATCGCGACCCACCGCGGAAGAAAAATTTGCCGATCTGCGCAACACGCCCGGTGCGCAAATGTTTGCCAATCGACTGCGCAAGAATCTGAAGAACGCACGCGGTTGGGCGAACAAGAACAACATCGGCTGCTATCGCATCTATGACGCGGACATGCCGGAGTATTCCTTCGCGATTGATCTCTACACCTCAGCCGAAGAAGCAGCGATGCAGTGGGCGTATGTGCAGGAGTATGCAGCGCCGGACAGCATCAATCGCGACGCGGCACGCATGCGGCGCAATCAGGTGTTATCGGTGCTGCCTGACGTGCTCGAGTTGCCGCGTGAGCGCATCATGGTGCGTACGCGTCGTCAACAAAGCGATCACTCGCAATATGAAAAGCTCGACGCGCAACGCACGTTTCATATCGTCAGTGAAGGCGGTCATCGCTTCTATGTGAACTTCACCGACTATCTCGATACGGGTCTGTTTCTCGATCATCGCATCACCAGACAGCGTATCGGCCAGCTATGTAAAGGCAAACGCTTTCTGAATCTGTTTGCTTACACGGGCGCCGCGACGGTGCATGCGATTGGCGGCGGCGCGATTGCATCGACGACCGTCGACATGTCGTACACGTATCTGGAGTGGGCCGAGAAAAATTTGCAGTTGAATGGAATGGATGCGGCCGAGCATGAATTGGTTCAAGCCGATTGCCTGCAATGGCTGGCCCACGAAGCGCAGCAGAAGCAGCGACAGTACGATGTCATCTTTATCGATCCCCCGACGTTTTCGCGGTCCAAACGCATGGAGCGCGATTTCGAAGTGCAACACGATCATGTGCAATTGATCCTGTGGGCTGCCGAATTGCTGGCGCCGCATGGCGTGATGGTGTTCTCCAACAACTACACCCGTTTCAAACTGGATCGTCATGGCCTACAGGCATTTCAGATCCAGGATTGGACCCGGGAAACCCTGCCGAAGGACTTCGAGCGCAGTCCTAAAATTCATTGCTGCTTTGCCATAAGCCGCGGCTAAGGTCGCCCTTCAGCGAGATTCCAAACAGGCTCTTAAGTCAGTCACTAAACGGCCTTGATTGCGCATTGCTGCGCAGCAACCGGCCGTGCCGGCCGCATGGAAAAAATCGCAAAGTGGAAATTCCCCGGAAAAAAGCCGGGTTGTAACACTGTGGCTGGCCGGTCAGATTGCCATTACCGGCTTTTTGCCGCTAAATTACGGTTTAATTTCAATCCCCGGGCTTCATCTAACCCCATTTCTCTAGTGTTCAGGCTTTCCTATGAGCAGCGATCCGTTTCAGGTGCGTTTTCATTCCAAGCTGGGTGTGGTCATTTATGACCCCCTGGCACAGATGGGAATCGCCAAGGAACAGATGCGCCTGTTCAAAGTCACCAGCATGTCGATGACCACCTTCCGTCGCGACATCGTCAACAAGGACCTGGGTATCGGCGAACCCGATGTGATTCAGGATTCCGCCAACGCTGTCGATGCCTATCGCGCCGCGCGTGTCGGCAAACTCAAGCCGTATTGCAGCAACTGCCGCCGTCACTTCGGTTCGGTGGATTTTTCCGTCTGCACCGATTGCAGCGCCGTACGTTGCACCTGTGGCACGTGCAGTTGTGTAGCCAAGAAGCGCAAAGCCGCTTGATACTTCGCTCAAGAGCTACTGCGGAATTCATCTGCTTCGTTGCGCGGTGCTCACAATCCTCACGTACTGATGTACGCTCCGGTTGTTGCGCTCCTGACGCCTCGCAGCTGAACTCCTCGCTACGCTCTTAAACGAAGTATCGTCATTAGAATCACAATAGATGGATATCTTCCGCATCTTCACCATCGAAGCGGCGCATCGCTTGCCGAATGTGCCGGTGGGTCACAAGTGCTCGCGCTTGCATGGCCATTCGTTTCGTATCGAGCTGCATGTGTCGGGCGAGGTGGATGCACACACGGGTTGGGTGATGGACTTCGCCGATCTCAAGGCAGCGTTTCAGCCCACTTACGATCGCCTTGATCATCACTATCTCAATGACATTGCCGGCCTTGAAAATCCCACCAGCGAAAACCTGGCGCGCTGGATCTGGCAGGACATGAAACTGAAGCTGCCAAGCTTAAGCAAAGTCGTGATCCATGAAACTTGCACCAGCGGTGCGGTTTTTTGCGGTTGATCGAGTCGACAGTCATCAAGCACTGTTTGAATTTGTCATCTCCAGAAGGGCTGGGCATGCCCAGCCCCTACGAAAGTAAAATTCCCCATCAATGTTCCGTAGGGGCGAGGCATGCCTCGCCCTCTGCCTATCGTTAATTTTGGACATGCTCTGATCCATGTCATTTCGACCGAAGGGAGAAATCTTCCTTCGTTTGAGAATGCCCACCAGACATCTCGAAGATTTCTCCCTTCGGTCGAAATGACAGTCGGGAGCCAAATCCGACCTTTTTGGTAATGCTTCTCTAAAGCCGCGCTTTACTTAACTTAGCCTCATATCGGCCGATATAGTCTGCGGTCAACGCGTCGCAGAGGCTTAACAAGGCGTGCTCAATCCCAATGACACCATGCAGATGCCGCGCTTTCATCCGCGCACGGCGCCCGGCCGTCCGTCGGAAGTGGGCTGGCTGCAGGCATTGGGGCGCTGGTTCTATCACTTATTTGTATTGCCGGCGTCGGAAGCGGACCCTTGGCCGCGCTGGATGCATCGCACTATCAAACCCGCCATTCTCTGGTTGGCTCGCGTGCTCAAAGTGCGCAATCCACGCAGCGTGCGTTCATGGTTGGCGCATTTGTTTTTGGCCGAGCCACCCAAACGAGATTGGCTGGATACCCAACTGTATCTGCGTGCGCGACAAGGTAAGCGAATATCGATTCGCACCCTGATCGACAGCGCATTGCATCCAAGACTCGCGCCCATCGCTTGGTTCATCTCGCAACAAATCGAAACGCAGTCGCAACGGTTGAGTGAGGCCTGGGCGCGCGCGTTGCCCATCGTGCGCTATGCCCTCGTCGCAATGGTAGTGATGTTGTTTGCGATGTCGGCAACCACACCGCTAACGCTGGGACAACAATACTGGGTGTTGCTGACCATGTGGTTGGTCACGCTGCTGGTGCGACAACTGTCGGGTTATGGTCCCGGCGTCATCATGATTACCTTGTCGCTGGTGGCATCGTCGCGTTACATCTGGTGGCGCTTCACGCAAACGCTGGATTTCGAGTCGCGTACCGAAGCCGCGCTCGGCATCGGCTTGTTGCTCGCCGAGTGTTACACCTGGCTCAACATGGTGATGGGCTACATTCAGAATGCGCGGCCATTGCGACGCAAGCCGGCAACGTTGCCTGATGATCGCAGCACCTGGCCGACGGTGGATGTCTACATTCCGACGTACAACGAACCACTTAAAGTCGTCAAGCCCACGGTGCTCGCGGCATTGAGTCTTGATTGGCCGGCCGAAAAGTTGAATGTATACATACTCGACGATGGCCGCCGCGAAATATTTCGCGAGTTCGCTGCCGAGTGTGGCGCGCAGTACCTGATTCGTCCCAACAACTTTCACGCCAAGGCGGGCAATCTCAATCACGCGCTGACCCTCACCAAAGGTGAGTTCATCGCCATCTTCGATTGCGATCACATTCCGGTCAGTTCGTTTCTGACCACAACGATGGGCTGGTTCTTGCGCGACAAACAATGCGCGATGCTCCAGACGCCGCATCACTTCTTTTCGCCCGATCCGTTCGAACGCAATCTGGGTACGTTCCGTCGTGTGCCCAATGAAGGTAACCTGTTTTACGGCTTGATTCAGGACGGCAACGACTTATGGAACGCAGCCTTCTTCTGCGGCTCATGCGCCGTGTTGCGCCGCGGCCCACTTGAACAAGTCGGTGGCATTGCCGTGGAAACCGTCACTGAGGATGCGCACACCGCACTCAAGCTACATCGCCTCGGTTACACCACTGCCTATCTGCGACAAGTATTGGCCGGTGGTCTTGCCACTGAAAGCTTGTCAGGCCATATCGGCCAACGCATCCGTTGGGCGCGCGGCATGGCGCAGATTTTCAGACTCGATAATCCGCTGCTGGGTAAAGGCCTGAACTTTTTTCAGCGCCTGTGTTACTCCAACGCCATGCTGCATTTCTTCTCGGGCATTCCACGCCTGATCTTTTTAACCTCGCCGCTGTCGTATTTGTTCTTCGAATTGCACGTCATCAATGCGCAGGCATCGGCGCTGGCGGCCTATGCAATTCCGCATATCGTGCAATCGAATCTCGCCAACTCGCATATTCAAGGTCGCTTTCGTCACTCGTTCTGGAACGAAGCGTATGAAGCCGTGTTGTCGTGGTACATCGCGCGTCCCACTACCGTGGCGTTGATCAATCCACGCCTTGGTAAATTCAATGTCACCACCAAAGGCGGTCTGGTCGAGAACGACTTCTTCGACTGGCGCATTTCAGTGCCATACCTGGTGCTGGTGTTATTGAATCTCGCTGGCGCGCTAATCGCGATTCCACGCCTGTTGTTCTGGAACACATTTGAGGCCGACACCGTGATCGTCAATCTGGTGTGGACGTTATTCAATCTCGTGCTGCTCGGCGCCGTGCTGGGTGTGGCAGCCGAGACGCGTCAAGTGCGCCAAGCACATCGCGTCATCAAGAAGATGCCGGCGCGGTTATATCTCGCCAATGGATTGACCATACCGTGTATGACAGAAGATTTTTCGATGGGCGGATTAGGCGTGAAAAGCGCGGTCACCGACGCGTTCAAGCAGGGAGATCGCATTGAGATCGGTCTGACGGTTGAAGGCACGGATGAAGAATGTCGCTTCCCCGTGAAGGTGGTGATGGTGCGCAAGCAACTCATTGGCCTGGAGTTGGGCGATGTGACCATTGAGCAGGAACGCAACTATGTGCGCTGCACCTTCGCTTCGCCCAGTGTGTGGCAAGACTGGGGCAAGGACGCCGATGTCGATCATCCGCTGGAAAGCTTCGCTGAAGTGTTTGCCTTCGGCGCGACGGGTTACGTGCGTTTGCTGGAAAGCATGCAGAGCGCGTGGCTGTCGTGGTGGCGCGGCGAATCGTTAAGGACATAGACAATCATGGGTTGGTGGAGCGCATACTTTTTTGCCAAGCTGCTGCTGTTTGCCGGCGGCTACATTAATTTCGATGTGTGGTGGAACCTGCTGTTCGCGGTATTCACTGCGTTGCCGGCACGCAACGACCGCCAGAAGTTCACCAAGGACATCATCGCCAGCGTACTGAGCGTGGTGCTGCTGTATCACGACTCGTGGCTGCCACCACTGGGACGCGTGTTGTCGCAGGCCGGTGCGCTTTCCGATTTCACCTTGCCTTATCTCATGGAGCTGCTCGGTCGCTTCTTCAACTTAAAGGTAGTGCTGCAACTGATCATCATGCTGGCCATCTATGCGCTGCTGAAGCGCAAGCTGCGCATGGCCACTTTTGTGTTCATCGGCATCTTCGCGGTGATGCTTGGCCCGCTGTTTGCGCAGCGAGTTCAAGCTATAGGCCGTAGCGACACCAATGCAATGGTCACCAGCCGCGCAACGAGCACCGATGTTCAACCCGACATTCGTACTCTTAGCGCCGGTGCGCTTAACCAGCAACTAAAAGATTTCTATGCACAAGAACAACATCGACAAGTGCGCTTTTCGCACGTGACGGCTGATGGCGCGCCGTACGACATTATTATCCTGCACGTGTGTTCGCTGTCATGGGATGACCTCGATGACGCCGGCAAGCGCAACGATCCACTGCTGCAGCGCTTCAATGTCACCTTCACCCATTTCAATTCCGCAGCCAGCTATAGCGGCCCCGCTGCGATTCGCCTATTGCGCGGCAACTGCGGTCAGACCGAACACAAGTCCTTGTACGACACGGCATCTCCTGACTGCTTCGTGCTGAATGGCCTGCAAGCCGCCGGCTTTGTGCCGCAGTGGTTGATGAATCATGACGGCCACTTCGGCAACTTTTTTGCCGACGTGCGCGATCGCGGCGGCATGCCGGTGCGACCAGAAGACAATAGCGGCGCCGGCGTCGAACAACGATCTTTCGACGGCACACCCATCTATGACGACTACTCCGTGTTGTCGCGCTGGTGGCAGAAGCGGCAACAAAATCCCGCCGAGCACGTGGTGCTGTACTACAACACCATCAGCCTGCATGATGGCAACAAGCTGGAAAGCAACGGCTCATCGGACTATGCGCAGCGCTTCGATCTGTTTGCCCGCGATCTCAATCACTTCATGGATGACGTGCAACGCTCCGGTCGCCGCGTGATCGTTATTGTCATCCCCGAGCACGGCGCTGCGCTGCGCGGCGATCGTCGTCAGATCCAAGGCCTGCGCGAAATTCCTACCGCAGCTATCACTCATGTGCCTGTTGGCGTGACACTGATCAACGCCAGTGTGCAATCACCGATCAATGTAGATGTGCCCATCAGTTATCTCGCTGTGAACGAAGTGCTGTCGCGCCTAATTGCGGACAACCCCTTCGCTAAGCCATCCGTGGTTCTCGACAGTTACGTAAGCAGCCTGCCGCAAACGGAATCCATTGCTGAAAATGAAGGTACGGTGGTGCTGTCGCAAGGACAACAAGCCATGATGAGGACGCCGGATGGGGCGTGGAGTGCTTGGGATTCGCGGATGTGATTTGAAGTAGGGCGTACACGCGTGTACGCCATGAGGCTAATTACGCCGCTCGCCGAATGGTGAGCGATACCTTCAAGGTTCGTAGGGTGGATGCCACGCCCACCATCAAGGTGCCGTGTGCATCAAGCTCGACAATCAGCGCTCGGATGAGTCGGATTTTATCGCCGGAGAGTAGGGCGGACATCTTTGATGTCCGCCATTCTGAGCCAATAATCTCAACTCGTTTGGTGGACATCAAAGATGTCCACCCTACCCTGGCTTTATCCCTCGCGCGTCCACTAGGGAGATTTGTTAGGACGCACCTCGCTGACGGGCTTTCGAGATGACAACTCGATCCATGTATCGCCGTCATGCTCGATGATCGCACCACCAATAAATACTTCCCGCTCATTGAATTGTGAGATCACTCTTGGCTCGGCCTTCGGATCGACTGCAGCGCACATTATCAAGAAGGTCGTTCGACCAGATCGAATTAGTTCCACGTGCTTGAGCCTCTCAATGTTACCAAGATTGTTCGGCTTGTCAGCAAAGTAGGAATTCGCAGTGATCCGTACAGCGCGCCGGTCGTTGATCTTGTCGCATTCGTCCTGCCACACGCGCAGGAACACGACCGCGTCCTCGGACCGCTCGGCACCCCACGACCATCTTTGATTCTTGAGCGGCGCCCCTAGTGAGGCGAACATTTCAGTTAACGACATTGAGCGCGTCCTAACGAAGTAAACACCCCAAAAGATGCATTCAAACCCGACAGCATCCAAACTTGCTGATACTTTTCATTCGACTTTTCCATGCATTCAATCGGTTGGTGGTTTTTAGCACGTCCTAAGACAAAACACTAAACACACTTTCGGCGCGAGGGCGGCCATCTTGATTTGATCAATCGTTATACGGCCGCACCCCCCGCGGCGGCGCAGCAACCGATGTCTTCCCCCCAAAACCACGCCGCAAATAAACCCCCAACTCCACCGGATGATAATAATCCGATCGATCCATCGAGAACTGTCCGCCGAGCACTAATGACGAAGTGATTTGTCGTTCAACTCGCGCCAAGGCAGCGAAGCTCACGCCACTGCCGGTGCTGCTGGTGAATACGGGCGCAGCATCACCATTAATTGAAGCTTGTGTCGCTGCTTGTTGTTGCAAGTTGGCATGCAGCGGAAAGAAATCACTTTGATCGATACGATTGCTGCTGTAGGCGATGGACGCGCGCAGTTGATAACTCCATTGCTGGTACTTGCCTTGCCATTCAACAGGCAGAGCGAGGCTGATGTATGACTGCGGGCTGTAGTAACCGCCGCTGCCGAAGGTATAGTTCTCGAGGTTGTGTTGATAGTTCCAGTAGTTAAGCGAGAGTCCGGCCCACAGTTCGTTGTTGGTCCAAGTGAGCCAGCGCCTGTTGCCGCTCACGCGTGCGCTGAATTGTCGATTGCTTTGTACCTGTGTACCGCTGAGAGCGGCGGCGCGTAATGCGCCGGACAGACTGTATTGCTCTTTGTATAAGCCGGCTTGTACATACGGGCCGGTGCTCATCACGCCACCCCATTTTTCGCCGGTGAAGGGGTCGCGCATGCCGGCGTATGACAACACGCTGCTGGTCAGCGCGCGTCGTTCGATGCCCAACGACAGATCGAGTCGTTTGAATGTGGGTTGCCATGCGGCGCCACCGACTATATTCATCAGCAGAAAGCCAAGTGGTGTGGTGCCAATGTCGGCGGTGAATTGTTCGCTGTGATAGATCGCGCCCAGCGCCACACCACGTTGCGTATTGTTTTGATAGCTCGGTATGTCATTTGGATGTAGATAGCCGGTGCCGATGTCGCTGTGCTTGAAGCTGTCGGGGAGATCGCCGGCGCCAAGCGAGACTGCATCGGCGTGCAGTGTGAGTTGTCGTTCGTAGTCCAGTGGTTTGACGAATGCATTGGTCCAGGTGGTGGAATCGAACTTCGAGACGCCATCGTCACCCGGTTTGTGGCGATTGATCAATGCGGACGTCAACGAAGCTTGCAGGCGGGCATCGAGTGCTTCGCGTAATGCACGTGCGTCATTCGCTGATGATGACGGTTGTTGTTCGGCCAACAACAAATGCGTACGTGCGTCAGCTGGGCGATGTTGTGCCAGCAGCACGCGCGCCTTTAATAGCTGTGCTTCGGCATTACCGGGTTGCTGCGCCAATACTTGATCGACGGCATTATTGGTGATGATGATTTCATCTAATGTCCATGCACGTCGTGCGATGCTCATCTGTAATGCAACATCGCCTTGCGGAGCGACCGCAACCACGCCTTGCAGTTGTACCCGCGCCAAGGCGAGATCGCCGCTGTTGGTAAGAGCACGGACGTAATCCAGCCGGGTATTGAGATCATCCGGTTGCTCTGCGACTAACTGCGCCAGACGATCACGCGCGGCTTCGGGATGATTCATGCGTTGATCAAGCTCAGCGCGCCAGATGCGCAGGCCGCGGCTGTCGGGTGTCGCTGCAATCAGCGCATCGAGTTGTTCCGCAGCTTCGGCAAATCGTTCCTGCGCGATGAGTACATCAATGTGTCGCCGTAACTGCGCCTGTTGCAGGCGTTCTGCTAACGCCAGCATGTCGGCTGAGCGCTGTGCAGCGGGCACGGCTTGAATGGCTTGCAACGCCGCATCATCGTGTTGAATGCCGCTGAGATACAGCGCTTGTGCGTAACGCATATCAACGTTGGTAGGCAAACGATCTGCACCGGCTTGCATAATGGCAGTACCGCGTTCGGCTTGTCCTTGATCGGCCAATGCCGTGGCCAATCGATACCGCAGCCAGACGTTATCAGGTGCAAGCGCCAAAGCAGTTTGCAGATCCTGCAATGCTTGCTGTGGCTGAGTCTTGATGGTCTGCGCCGCACGCTCTTGCAAGGCATCGGCACGCAGTGCAGCGCGAGTAGCAGGCAGATATTTCTTATCGGTTGCACGCTTGTCGAGTAACGCCAGCGCTTCATTTAATCGCTGATGACGAATCAGCCAGCGCACCTGCGTTTCAAACAACCAACTGGAAGTCGACGCCAATGAACTCGCAGTGGCAAGCAAGTTGCCAGCTTCGGCGTCGCGATTTGCTGCAATGAGTTCATCAGATAAGGCGATGGTATCTTCGTAATTACCTTGCTTCAGCGCCAACGCGATGCGGAAGTCCAGATGCGCATGCGCGTAATCGTGCTGCGCTAAAGCGGCTTTGGCTTGTTCACGCCATTGCTGAGTGACGATATCGGCAGAAGCATTGCGCGGTGTACCGGTATCCCGATCCAGTACATACCAAGCCTGCAGAGCATCGCCGAGTTTCTCATTGCGATTGCGCAATGTGTTCAAGCGTTCCTGCGTCTGTACATCACCGCTGAAGGAAGTGTCGGGTTCAATCAACAGTAGCGCATCACGCCACCAGCTTTGCTCGGCCAGTTGTCGCATTTTGATCTGTGCGAGCAAGGCTTGCGCTCGTTTGTCATCGCCGTGGCGACGCAGATATTCCTGCAAAATCACTATCGGCGCCTTCTTGGGTCCAAGGTCTTGCAGCGCACGACTGATTTCGTCGTCGACCTCGCTGTTACGTACATCGTCGCGCTGCGTGAGCTCTTGTAATAACTGTATGCCTCGCATGGCGCTGCCATCGTCGCGCAGCAGATGCTTGGCCAGCGCAAATTGATAGCGAGCGTCATCCGGATGTCGTGCCGCCAGTTTCTGCAAGCCATCGAGCACGCGTTGCCAATTGCCGGGGATGCGCGCCATCAAGCTGTAGTACTCAATGCCTAGATAGCCATCCGGCGCGCCATCGGGAAACAGCCGTGAAAATTCAGCGCGAGCCTGTTGGTAATTGCTCATCTGTATCAAGCGATCCAGCGAAGCCAGTTGCAAGCGATCGCGAGTAAGCAGTCGATACGTCAGTGCAAAGCTCTTGGCCTGAGCGCTGCCAGCAAAGCGGATGTTCAACTGGTCTAGCGCCCCGGTCGCGATATCGACGTTGCCCGTGCGCAGTGCCAGTTCGCCCAGCTCTTGCAATGCTTCCGGTAGATCTGGCCGTGCAGCGACCAGCTTCTGCAAAGCGAGAATCGCCAGATCGCCCCGATCATGCGCTTCCCAACTATGTGCACTGTGCAACAGCGTTTCATTTGCCTCGGGTAACCCAGCGTGTGCGCTGTGCAGTGTCAGCAGCGCACTGAACGCAATGCTTATGACGCAGCGCATGTGCGGCTCCATTTCACATTGAGCGCGCCTGTGGCGTCAAAGCGCAGCCATTCATCCAGCCAGCCGCGACCGAACAATGTCAGTACATCACTGTAGTAGTGCAAGTTGTCTTGCGCTTCGCTGTTCGCCAATGAACGTTGTGTAGCGAACGCGGGGTGCTGTGTCGTCTTCAGTAGGGGCAGAAAAGCCGCCGAGAAACCGGGTGAACCATCGCCATGCAATTCGTTGGTCGAGATGATGATTGACTCGGTCGGACGTTGTCGCTGTGCAAACTGTTGCAATGCCGGCTTCAATTGCCGTTGTAGATCGGTAAATAAAGCATCGCGTGGCGACAGCATGCCGGCCCATAGATATACGCGAATCGCGTTGTAGCTGCCCACTTCTTTCTCATCAATGACAAAGCCTTGTACGTGAACATAGTTGATCCAGTCGGCGACATAACCATTGGGCGCCGATGCACTGATGATCTTCGCCGATGAATCGATAATGCGTTGCCACAGTGGATCGTGTTCCTTGGCAAGTAGCCGCAATGCTTGAATAGGTAGATAACTGGCGTTGAAGCGCCAGCCGCTTTTATTCACGAAGCCTTTAGGTCCGGGCAGCAAGGCCAATCCCAATTGCGGCACCAGCGCGGTTTCATCGCGCAACACATTGCCGGCGACGGCTTTGCCCAGTTGCGTGTAGCGGGGCTCATGCCATAGACGGCCCGCTTCGATCAGTGAATAAGCGATCCACACATCGGCATCGCTGGCAGCGTTGTTATCCAGCACGCGCCATTGATCGGCATGACCCCATTGCCAGGCAGGTAAATATTTCGACAAGTCACCACCGGCGAGATTGTTCTCGGTCCATCTCAACAGCGAATCGAAAGCACTGCGATCATTGGCAGCCAATGCAAATAGCAATGCATAAGACTGGCCTTCGGAGGTGGTGATCTGCTCGGGCACGCTGGCGTCAACGACGCGACCATCGTTGGTGACGTAGTGTTGTTTGAACGCTTGCCATGCCGGCCATGACGGGCAAGCAGAGTGCGCCACTCCCTCAAGCAGTCCTGACAACAGCACGATTAATTTCGCAACTAATAGTGCGAGTCCGCGGTACCCAGAAAATAGTCCAGACACTTCGACGGAGTTTTTCCTGAGCCGAGTCGAAGGGCTCAGTGACCGGAAGCGCACGAGCCACAGTGCAAGACCGCGCATAACATCAATGCTGATTGGTTGATGGTGGTTGCATGGCGTTCATGCGTTTGCGCAACCGTGTTTGCAACCAACCGTACGCGAGCATGGCCGTTGCTATCGCCATGGCAATAGCCACCAACGTCAGCAACACCGGATGCCGCGATAGATGGAACCACAACCACGTGAACCAGGGCAGCGAGCCCACGTAGTAAACCTCGTTGCCTATGAAGCTCTGCACTTCGCCGCCGCGCACGATGGCCAGATCGCCGCGGATCTGCGCCACCTTGCCGCCGTCATCCAGCGCGTTGACCAAGTTATTGCCGGCTTCGGCATCGGTGGCACTCAATGCCACTACGGTGTATGCCGACGACAATGGCGATTCGAAACTGCTGAGCGCACTCAGTGAGCCATTGGTGTTGAAAGTGACTGCGTCGGCATGGCGAGATTCGCGCGACAACCGCAATGGATCGCTCATGAAACTCGGTGCGGCGACGCCATCGCGGAACGCCCGTTCGCTGCCACTCATGCGTAGTGACAGACTTTGCTGCCAGTCATTGAGCAATTTCGTGGTGGCTTCACCGCTGAGTAGCAACAGGTCGAGGTTCTTCGCTTTGCTCGCCTGTTCGGCATTCAACAACTGATAACGCGTTGCAGCTACGCCGGTATGGCGGCCCATGCGGCCGAGCATGTAGAACAATTGTTCCAGGGACGCGCGTTGCAAATCCGGCAACACCACACCGGTATGCGACAGGTCCGCATAACGCGTGAAGGGATAGCCGGCATTGGCAAACAGCGCGAGGTTCGGCAAGGCGGTGTAGTGCGCGAAGCTGGAGATGTCGATGGTCGAATCGGGATCGATGGCTTCACGTGAAGGATCGGCGAACACGTCGCGGCATTGGGCATCGCGGTGATACTGCAATGCAAACTGGAACTGCATCTGATTGCTGCTGGCCAACTGGAATGCCGGGATGACCAGATCGTCACGCTGTTGCGCATCGGCGCTGTTGAGCAAGGGGATGCGCAGTTTGCCGCCCGATCCCACTTCATCGTCAGCGCGCAAACGATAGGTGCGCAACAACTGATTGTTGATGCTGACACTTAATACCGAATTATCGGCGGTCAGTGGTGTGCTGTAGCGATAACGCAAATCGAAGGGCACGCCGGTGCGATTCCAGGTAAACAAATCGGGTGGCAGACGCAGGTTCACGCCAATCGGCGCCGGCGCGATGCCGGTGGCTTGCAGTTGATAAGTGGAATCCACCAACTCGCCGAGTTTTACCGGTCGATCGCTGCGCAGCCAACGCGGTACATCGTAGGCAGCACGTGGTGAGCTCTTGATCTCTTTCACAGTAACGCGATCGCCGCTGAATACTGGATTGCCAATCACCAGCGCCATGACGGCTTGTTCAAGTTGCACGTCGTCCTTGCCTTGAAACACCAGCAACTTCAATCGTGGATGTGTCGGGTTATCGATGATGCTGATCGTCGGTTCGTTGACATCGGCGAGTGGTAGTTGTGACGGACGCGATGTGTTGGTGGCAAACACCAATGCATGCTTGTCCGGCAGCGTGTCGCCCGCGACCGGAAAGCGTGCACCGCGATAATCTGCCAGCATGCCGAACCAGGACGCAGCGATACCAGCAGCGTGTAATAGAGGCATGGCAGGTTGTGCCGGCAACAGCATCGGCAATTCAAGTCGCTGATTGTCGCGACGATCGAAGAATGGTGCAGGCAACAAAGCTAGTTCATTGCGCAATTCCAGTGAACTGACGCCCAACTCCAGCCAGCTTTGCGGACTGATGGTGAGCCATAACGATGAGTGTTGCGGATCTTCACATTGCAGGCTGTAGTGACCGATCAGATCGAAACGTAGTTGGTTGTAATCGGTGAACAAGCGCGGATCGAGATCGATGACGCGCTCCATCTCTGCACCTGCCTGCTCTTTCGGCAAGGGCAATGCGATCAGCACTTGTTGATTGAGGCTGATGCGCAAATGCGATAACTCGGGCAACAGCGAAGGCGAATAGGTCAGACGCAAATGCAATTTGGCGCTGGTGATGACTTCATCGCTGCGCGTGCCGAAGTTCGTGTAGCCCGCCGTTTGCAAACCACGCAGTTCCAGATTGCCAAGCCCCAAGCTCGCGAAGCTCAGTTTGGTAATGATCGTGGCGGGAACAACCGCAGGTTTGGCGGCATTCGGATTAACGTTGCCGGCGGCATGCGCCGACGCACCAAGCAACGCGAACATCAAGCCGACGCTCATGCCCGTGACTGCACTCAAGCAGCGGGCGAACCACAAGCGCATTAAACGATGGATGAAACGATTCGGCTTAATCAAAGAGGTGCACTTCATGGCGTCTCGCCGTTATACGAACAATTTCCCTGTGCGGGTTAGCGGCCGGCAAGTACATGACTTAATGCTCGCCAACATAGATACGAACAACTGTGCATCGCGTGGCATCGGCGGCAAGTTGTTGCCGCGCACCGGCAATGATCGGCCACCGAACGATCAAACCAATATGGATTTATCGCAGATTAAAGATGCCCCCACCCTAACCCTCCCTCGCTTGCGGGGGAGGGTTAGGGTGGGGGAGACGACGCATTGTGCTGCTCACGTCGAACGAGAGACGCAATGTCGACTATGCGGCCACATTAATTTGAGCTGTTACAGCCTTCATCACGTCGGCCGATACACCTTCTGAAATTTGCTGTTCTCGACGATGCCGTGATCGCCCGGCGCATACTGCATAAGCCAGTCGCCGGCATGACCGTGAATGATATCGCCGCCCTGCGAACGCTCCACCGCGAAGGCCTGTGTTTGTTGCATGGCGAGCACGGGCATCAACTTGTTCTGATATTGACCATCCTGACCGTGTACCACACCGGGCATGGGTAAGTACTTGGCATCGAAACGATCGCGCGACACGCTCCAGTGATCGCCGGTTGAGCCGGTAATCAGCGCATCACCGGCTGCATAGCGATTCGCGCCTTCACGACTTTGAATGCTGCCGGCGGTAGCGGCAAAACGCACGTCGACAACTTCCTGTTTGACGTACTGCCGCGCGCGCGGATCGGTGCGTAGATCGAGACTGGCGGGAATGAAGGTGTGCTGGGTCATGAGTGTTTGCAGATGGTTGAGGCTTACGTTACTTGCCTGAGTGATGGCGGGTATCCGGTTATGCCGAAGTGGTTTGATTAATCGTCGTTGCGGGTCATGTAGGAGCGGCCCGTGGCCGCGATTAATATTCGCGGCCATGGGCCGCTCCTACAAGGCAACGTCATCTATCAGCCCACTCTCAAACCAAATCTCGCAATCGATACCACAACATCGCCAACACCAATGCCGGCGTACGCAGCCACCGCCCGCCTGGAAATGGGCGATGTTGCAATCGTGCATATAAATCGAAACGTTCGCTTTGACCGGCGATGGTTTCTGCGACGAGCTTGCCGGCGAATCCCGCCAATGCCATGCCGTGTCCGGAAAAACCTTGCAGATAGTAAATGTTGTTCTGCGTACGACCGAAATCCGGTGCGCGATTGAGCGTGATATCAAGCATGCCGCCCCAACTGTATTCGATGTGTGTATCGCTCAATTGTGGAAACACCTGCACCATGCGTTTGCGTGTTGCGGCAGCGGTATCGCCAAAATCGCGTCCTGAGTAACTGACACGGCCGCCAAACAGCAACCGATGATCGGCGGAGCGACGAAAGTAATCGAGAATGAAATTGGTGTCTGCGACCGAAACGTTGTGTGGTATCAGCGCAGTAATGCGTTCCTCTCCTAGTGGTTCGGTAGCAACGATATAAGTACCCACGGGCATGATGCGTTGCGCCAGTGGACGCGATAACGACCCTACATACGCGTTGCAACACAGTACAACTTGTTTGGCACTGACACGGCCTTGTGCAGTACGAATGCTCAATGTCGATTGGCCATGGATATCGAGCACCGGTGAGTGCTCGTAAATCGCTACGCCGGCGCGACTCGCAGCCTCCGCAAGACCCAATGTGTAATTAAGCGGATGAGCATGCGGCGCTTGCGGGTCATACAGCCCAGCTTGATAGCGATCGGTACTCAACCATGCGCGCAGCTCGGTGCGTTCCAGCCATTGCATGGGATATGCATATCGATCGAGCAACTCTTGTTGGTACTGTCGTAACTCAATGGCGCGACGTGGGGTTACGGCGACATCGAGATGACCATCCTGCAAATCACAGTCGATGTGATGCTCGGCAATCAACTGCCGGGTCAGTTGCACGGCTTCTACCGACAAGTCCCACAATTGTTTGGCGACGTGTTTGCCGAGTTGCGCTTCAAGCGGACCCTGACCGCTGGAATAGCCGGGCAACAATTGGCCGCCGCTGCGACCGGATGCGCCAAAGCCAATGTGTTGTGCTTCGAGCAATGCGACGCGATAGCCGCGTTGTGCCAGATGCAATGCAGTCGAACAGCCACTTATCCCGCCGCCGGTGACGCAGACGTCCGCCATGACATCGCCGTGTAATACGGGATGCGTAGGGGTGGAATGGGCGGTGGCTTGGTAGTAATTGTGATCAGCGGCAGAGAACTTCGATGACATGTCGCATCGTAGCCTGTTGCCGCGCCGGACTGAAACGCCCGCTGCAATTGACGCACCTAAACCGGCTTTTACGCAGCAATGCCATCGGCCATCTGTGCTTAAATAGCGGCCGGATTTATTGTTTAACTCACGTCTTCTTTTTGTCCTGTTCCCATGTTGCAACACAAACCACTGATCGGTGTACCCGCAGACCGCAGGCCGCTGGGCGGGCATTATTTCCATTGTGTAGGCGAGAAGTATTTGCTGGCGATTACCGAATGCGCTGATTGCGTACCGGTGGTAATTCCCTCGTTGGGTTCGGGCGATCGATTGGATGCCCTGGTGGCGCAGCTCGATGGCATCTTGTTGCCGGGTAGTCCTTCCAATGTCGAACCGCATCACTACGGTCAGCCCAGCGAGCCCAATACCTTGCACGATCCGCTGCGCGATGCCACCACGCTGCCGTTGATTCCGAAGATTGTTGCCGCGGGTCTGCCGCTGCTGGCGATCTGTCGCGGCTTTCAGGAAATGAATGTGGCCTATGGCGGCAGCCTGTGGTCGAAGCTGCATGAAGTCAGTGGCCTCAACGATCATCGCGAAGACGAGACACAGGAACTGGATGTGCAATATGGACCGTCGCATCCCGTAGCGTTGGCATCAGGCGGCATCTTGCATGGCCTCGCCGGCAGCGACAGCATCAATGTGAATTCCTTGCATTGGCAGGGCGTGCGTGACTTAGCGCCGGGATTGCAGATCGAAGCGCGTGCGCCGGATGGCGTGGTCGAAGCGTTCAGCGTACGTAACGCGCCGACCTTCGCCGTCGGTGTGCAATGGCATCCGGAGTGGAAAGCAAAGACCAATCCTTTCTCCGTGAAGTTGTTCGATGCATTCGGCAAAGCGGCTTATGCGCATGCGGCGCGCCGTTGAGGTATGTGGTACTCGAAATTTTTATTTTTATGATTTGATTGATCTTCCGTTCGCGTTGGGCAGCGCAGCGTGTCGCAACGTTCTTGCGAGTTGTTGCCTATATTCAAAGAGTCCTTCGACACGCTGCGCTGCTCGGGACGAACGGAATCAGTCTGATTTTCATAGCACTAGCCAAGTTATTTTAGCCAGAACAATTCCCGGGGACTCATGAGCAAGATTCAGACATTCTTCAAGGAACATGGCATTTCGGAGGTGGAGGCAGTCATTCCCGATATGGCGGGTGTGGCGCGCGGCAAGATCATGCCTGCGGAAAAGTTCGCTGAAGAAGAGGGCATGCGCCTGCCGGAAAGCATTTTTCTGCAAACCGTTACCGGCGATTTTCCGGCTGACGAACGCGCCATCAATCCTGCGGAAATCGACATCGTGCTCAAGGGCGATCCCAATGCCGTGCATGTGGTGCCGTGGGCGGCTGAACCGACTGCACAGGTCATTCACGACAGTTTTTATTCGGATGGTTCGCCGGTATCGATGGCGCCGCGCTATGTGCTGAGAAAAGTGCTGCGCTTGTACGAAGAACGCGGCTGGCAACCAGTGGTGGCGCCGGAACTGGAGTTCTACCTGGTCGAGCCGAATACCGATGCCGACTATCCGTTGAAACCTCCCGTGGGGCGTTCGGGTCGACCCGAGATCGGTCGTCAGTCGTATTCGATTGCGGCGGTGAATGAGTTCGATCCGCTATTCGACGACATGTATGCCTTTTGCGAAGCGCAGGGCATTGAAATCGATACGCTGATTCATGAAGACGGCGCAGCGCAGATGGAAATCAACCTGATTCACGGCAATGCCTTGTCGCTGGCCGATCAAGTGTTTCTGTTCAAGCGCACAGCGCGCGAAGCGGCGATGCGCCACAAGATGTACGCCACCTTCATGGCCAAGCCCATGGCGCGCGAGCCGGGTAGCGCCATGCACATCCATCAAAGCATTGTCGATATCCACAACGGCAGCAATGTGTTCAGCAATGCTGATGGCGGTCCGTCGGCGTTGTTCTTCGCGCACATTGCCGGCCTGCAAAAATATCTGCCGGCCGCGATGTCGTTGTTTGCACCAAATGTGAACTCATATCGCCGTATTCAGCGGCATCTGTCCGCGCCGATCAACACGCAATGGGGTTACGACAATCGCACCGCCGGCCTGCGCGTGCCGGTGTCCAATCCTGAGAATCGTCGCATTGAAAACCGCGTCGGCGGCGCCGATGCCAATGCTTATCTCGCCATTGCCGCGTCGCTGGCCTGCGGTTACCTGGGGATGGCGGAAAGCCTGAAGCCCGGCGAACCGGTGACTGGCAGCGCCTACGACCTGCCGTATTCTTTGCCGAGAAATCTCGAAGAATCGCTGCGTTTGCTGCGTCAGTGCCAGCCGCTGATCGAACTGCTGGGTGAACGGTTTGTGCTGGCGTATACGGCCGTTAAAGAAACGGAATACGAAACCTTCCTGCGCGTGATCAGTTCGTGGGAGCGCGAGTATTTGTTGTTGAATGTTTGATGGTGGAATGGTTGGCGTTCAAGTTCGGTTTTGTCATCCTCGCGAACGCGGGGATGACGCACTAAGCCTTGTCTGCTTGATCCTTATTTGCTCAAGCTGGCGTCATTCATTTCCAGATCGATCGATGCGGTCGCATGCACCGCGCCTTCAATACCCGCTGCAACTCATGCCTCTTAATTGTGCTTGTGTCATTACTCGCCACAAGCCACTTGGCCGGTTGATGTCACTGCGTTACGCTCTGGGTTATTCGTAACTTCATCCCCGCATAAGAGGCAGCATCATGCACGATTCACGTTTGACTTCCTCGCTGACCAGGATTGCCTGTCTCGGCATGTCCATCCTGGCCGTCGCAGGTTGCAGCAAGAAAGAACAAGCGCCCCCCGCTCCGGCTGCCACGGCGGCAGTGGCCGCTGTGCCGATGGACGATGAGAAGGTACTCAATGTGTACAACTGGTCCGATTACATCGCGCCTGACACGGTGAAGAATTTCGAAAGCAAGTACGGCATCAAGGTCAACTACGACGTGTTCGACTCCAACGAAGTGGTCGAAACCAAATTGCTGGCCGGCAACACCGGTTATGACCTGGTGGTGCCATCGTCGAATTTCATGGCGCGCCAGATCAAGGCGGGCGTATTCCAGAAGCTCGATAAGAGCTTGCTGCCCAACTTGAGCAACATGGATCCCGGTGTCATGAAGACCGTGGCCGCCTACGATCCAGACAATGAACACTCGGTGCCCTACATGATCGGCACCGACGGCATCGGCTACAACGTCGATCAAGTCAAGAAGCTGATTCCCGATGCGCCCACCGATAGCTGGGCGCTGTTGTTCGATCCGAAATACGCGTCGAAGCTCAAGAGCTGCGGCATTTCCATTCTCGATGCGCCCACCGACATTCGCAGCCTGGTGCTGATTTATCTGGGCAAGGATGCCAACAGCCAGGACGCCAATGATCTGAAGGCCGTTGAACAGGTGTTAATGAAGATCCGCCCCTTCGTGCGCAAGATCAATTCATCGCAGTACATCGAAGATCTGGCCAACGGCGATCTGTGCGTGGCCATCGGCTACAGCGGTGATGTGTTGCAGGCGCGCAGCCGCGCCAAAGAAGCGAACAACGGCGTGACCGTGGCGTACTCGATTCCCAAGGAAGGCACGGTGGTCGCGTTCGACATGCTGGCGATTCCGGCCGATGCCAAGCATCCCAAGAATGCACAGCTTTTCATCAACTACTTGATGGATCCGCAAGTCGCCGCGAATGACACCAACGCGGTTCACTACGCCAACGGCAATCTGGCGTCCGAGCAGTTTATCGATGCTGAGGTGAAGAGCGACCCGGGCGTCTATCCGCCGGCGGAAGTCAAAGCCAAACTGTCGCCGGAGCTGGCAGTGAATGACGATTACAACCATCTGTTGACCCGCACCTGGACTCGCTTCCAGACCGGCAAGTGAGTGCACGCAGAAACTGGTGTCCGAGGGGCGCAATGAATTGCGCCCCTACGACACGCCCCACGACACGTAATTGAATTCGACTGCAGGGGCGTGCCGCTTAAATAACGTGGTCACGCCCTTTTTTTGTATGGTCCTGTCAGCTTTCTCCTCCGCGTGCGGGGAGGGTCGGGGTCTTCTACGCGCGTTTGGCACTTGACGTGGGACTAGTAATTTCATGCCTTCCTCCGCACTCGACTCCGCCTGCGTCCGCAAACCCTGGAACGATCCGCAGGCTGAGCCTTACATTCGCATCGAACGCGTCACCAAACGCTTCGGCGATTTTGTGGCGGTCAATGATGTTTCGCTGAACATCTACCGCACCGAATTGTTCTGCTTGCTGGGCGGTTCGGGCTGCGGTAAGACCACCTTGCTACGCATGCTGGCCGGCTTCGAAGAGCCCAGCAGCGGCAAGATTTTTATCGACGGTCTCGACATGAGCGGCATCCCGCCTTACGAGCGTCCCGTCAACATGATGTTTCAATCCTATGCCTTGTTCCCGCACATGAGCGTGGAGCAGAACGTGGCCTTCGGTTTGAAGATGGAACACAAGGCCAAGAGCGAAATTGCCGATCGCGTAGCGAGCATGCTCAAGCTGGTGCGGCTGTCGGAGTTCGGCAAGCGCAAGCCGCATCAACTGTCCGGCGGACAACGCCAGCGCGTGGCGCTGGCGCGTGCACTGATCAAGCAACCCAAACTGCTGCTACTCGATGAGCCGCTGGGCGCACTCGACAAGAAGCTGCGTGAACATACGCAATTCGAATTGGTGAACATTCAGGAACAACTAGGCGTGACCTTTGTGGTGGTGACGCACGATCAGGAAGAAGCCATGACGCTGGCCTCGCGTATCGGTGTGATGGATCACGGCAAGATTGTGCAGGTCGGCACACCCAAGGACATCTACGAATTTCCGAACAGCAAGTTTGTTGCCGAATTCATCGGCTCGGTGAATCTGTTTGAAGGTCAGTTGGTCACCGATGAGCCCGATCATGTGCGCATTGCCTGTGCCGAGCTGGAACGGCCTGTGTATGTCGCGCATGGCATCAGCGCCGCGCCCAATGCCAAAGTATGGGTGGCGATTCGTCCCGAAAAAATTCAGTTGTCGTTGCAACCGCCGAGCGACAACCACAACTGGACGCGCGGAGTAGTCAAGGAAATTGCCTATATGGGCGACATGTCGGTGTTTCTCGTCAAGCTGGCTTCCGGCAAGCAACTGCGCATCACGCGACCCAACATGTGGCGACATGACGATGAAAACCTCACCTGGGAACAGGAAGTGTTCCTGCACTGGCATGACACCAGTCCGGTAGTGTTCACTGCATGAACGACGTGGCCGCGACATTGAGCACACTGCGCCAGTTGCCGCCGCTGCGCTGGCTGGTCAGCCTGTTACATCGCGTCGGTTTGCGCGGTCGCAATGCGGTGATTGCATTGCCATACCTGTGGTTGGTGCTGTTCTTCGTCATTCCGTTCGTGATCGTGCTGAAGATCTCGTTTGCCGAAATGCAAACCAGCTCGCCGCCGTACACCTCGTTGATACATTGGGTGGGCGACAAGCTCACCGATCTGCGCGTGCACCTGAATCCTTCGAATTATCTCGGCATCTGGGCCGACGGCATTTACACGCAGGCGATGTTGACCTCGCTGAAAGTCGCGGTGATCTCGACGCTATTGGCCTTGTTGATCGGTTATCCCATGGCGTATGCGATCGCCCGCGCCGATACGCGCTGGCGCGGCATGTGCTTGATGATGGTGATTCTGCCGTTCTGGACGTCGTTCTTGCTGCGCGTGTATGCGTGGATCGGCATTCTCAAAACCAATGGCCTGCTCAACAATTTTCTGCTGTGGCTGGGCGTGATCAACGAACCCATTGTCATGCTGCAAACCGATTTCGCTGTCTATCTCGGCATCGTGTATTCGTATCTGCCATTCATGATCATGCCGCTGTATGCCACGCTGGAAAAAATGGACCTCACCTTGCTGGAAGCCGCCGAAGATCTCGGCTGCAAACCGATGCGGGCGTTCTTCACCATTACCGTGCCGCTGTCCATGCCGGGCATCATTGCCGGCAGCATGCTGGTGTTCATTCCTGCTGTTGGCGAATACGTGATTCCGACGCTGCTGGGCCCGGCTGATTCGTTGATGATCGGCAAGTTGTTGTGGACCGACTTCTTCACGCAACGCGACTGGCCCAAGGCCAGTGCCGTCGCTATCGCATTGCTGCTGGTGTTGATCGTGCCGCTCGTATGGTTTCAACGTCGGCAGGCGCATGCAACCGAAGCGGGGCAGCAATGAAACAGGCTAGTTGGATGGATCGCGCATGAGGCGCGCTAGTTGGATGGATTGCGCATGAGGCGCAATACTTCATGGGTGCGCTTGTCGTCGCTGGTGTTCGGCTTTGCGTTTTTGTACATCCCGATCCTGTCGTTGATTGTTTATTCATTCAACAAGTCGCGACTGGTTACGGTGTGGGGCGGTTTCTCTACGCAGTGGTATGGCAAGCTGCTCGATAACGATCAGATTCTCGATGCCGCGTGGTTGTCATTGCGTGTGGCTGCAGTGAACGCCACCGGCGCCACCCTACTCGGTACGCTGGCAGGTCTCGCGTTGGCGCGCTTCGGTAATTTCAAAGGCCGCACTTTGTTGTCGGGCATGACCACCGCACCACTGGTGATGCCGGAAGTGATCACCGGTCTGTCGTTGCTGTTGTTGTTCGTGTCGATGGAACAAGTGTTCGGCTGGCCGGCGGGACGCGGCGTGACCACCATTACCATCGCGCACATCACGCTCACCTTGTCGTACGTCACGGTGATTGTGCAATCGCGTTTGTCGAGCATGGATGAATCACTGGAAGAAGCGGCCATGGATCTGGGTGCGCGCCCTACCAAGGTGTTCATGCTGGTGACCTTGCCCATCATTGCGCCGGCGTTGATATCGGGCTGGTTGCTGGCCTTCACGATTTCACTGGACGATCTGGTCATTGCCAGCTTCGTTTCCGGTCCGGGCTCAAGCACCCTGCCGATGGTGATTTTCTCCAAGGTACGGTTGGGCGTCAGTCCCGATATCAACGCACTCGCCACCATCATGGTGTCGCTGGTCAGTATCGGTGTGCTGGTTGCCGGCTACGTCATGATGCGTCGCGAACGTAACCGGCAGCGCGATGTGCAGATGGCGCTGAGCGCCGGGCAGGCCTAGGTTCTTTTTCAATAGAATCGTCGGTTTCACTGCTCATTCGCAAAAAAAGATTGTTCGTGCTGAATACATAAAGCGCCGGCGTGGCCGTTGCAGCCGTGAAGGTTCTAGATAAGAGTGCCGATTCCGCTACTACCTTATGTCGATGGCGCCGCAGGCTCGTTATCCTGATCGCACACTTAATTTAACGATTGCTAGGGAGGCCTGAGTGATTTCCCTTTGAATTGAGCCTTCGGCACGCTGCGCTGCTCAAGACGAACGGAATTAATCAGACCTTCCTTAAACAATAAAATCGGGAGCCGGCATTCATGCCGCAAGGCAACAGCAGCAGACGACGACCTCAGTGGTGGGCACTGGCGTTTGCTGTTGTAGTTACCGGCCTGTCCGTGCGTCTGTGCTTCGTTTCCACTGTCGCACCTATTCTGCCGTTTGGTCTGGTGTTGCTGTTTGCGGTGGTGTTGAGCGCCTACGTGGGCGGTCTGTGGTCCGGCTTGCTGAGCACCTTGCTGGCAACGATTGCATCCATCTTCCTGTTCGACAACCTCGTCAGGATGGTGGCCGCGCATGTCGACATGAGCCCGGGATTCGTAGTCGGGTTCGCGACGATATTCGCCACCATGGGCGTCATCGTCAGTGTGCTGTTCGAAGCGCTGCATCGCGAACGGTACGCCAGCGCCGGCAAGCAGCGCGAGCTGGCCACCATTCTGGCCAATATCAATGACGCGATCATCACCACCGATGCAAAAGGCCGTATTCAATACCTGAATCAACCGGCAGTCGCCTTACTGCAATGCGAACTTCACTCGGTGATCGGTCAATCATTCGAAGACGTCGTCAACATTCGCGATGCAGCGGAACTTGATCGCACGCCGCATCTGGTCGAGCAGGTGCGCGATACCGCGCACACCATCCATGTCGGCGGTCCGCAACTGCTGGTGCGTCACGATGGCAAGCAGATTCCTATTGAAACCACGGCGGCGCCGGTGCGCGATCGGCACGGCGGAGTAGTGCTGGTGGTGGTGACACTGCGCGATTGCAGCGCGCAGCGTCAGGTGGAAAACGTGTTACGCGAACGGTTGGCGCTGCAGGCGCGCGTCGAACGCATTGCTGCTGCGGTGCCGGGTTCGGTGTACGAGCTGCTGACCCATGCCGACGGCAGCGAAAAGTTGTTGTACGCAAGTCCGGGCTTCAAGGAAATTTTTGGCGTGGACCCGCGCGAGTTTGCCGAAGACGCCACCGGTTTCAGGAACATGACCATCGACGAAGCGAAGGTCGAGTCACGCCAAGCAGCCGATGCCGCAGCGGCGCAGTTGCAAGCGCTGGAGTTGGAGCAGCGCGTGATGACGCCGCATCGCGGCGTACGCTGGATTACCACTGTGGCGACGCCGCGTCTCGAAGCCGATGGGTCGGTGCTGTGGCACGGCATCTTTACCGACACCACCGAAACCAGACGTGCCCACGAACGTATACGTGCATCGCAGTTGCAGTTGCAAGCTGCGCTCGATGCCGGCGCCATGGGCATCATGTCCACCAACTTCGCCACCGCGACAGTGGAACTCGATGCCACGGGGCGCAAGTTGTGGGGATTGGACGAAGCCACCTATCCGGAGATCACCTTCCAGCATGTGGGGGCGGTGCTGCATCCTGATTTTCGTAGCGAAGATAAACAGTGGTGGTCCCAGGTGGCCAACGGTCAACTGGTCAGCCGCCAGTATCAGGTACTCACGAAGGACGGCAGCGAACGTTGGCTGGCCTGTCAGGGCCGCTTATATCGCGATGAATCGACCGGCGAGTTGTTGTCGGCTGGCGTGGTGATGGACATCACGCAAGATCGCATCATGGAGCAACAGCGGTTGCGTTCGCAGAAACTCGAAGCCCTGGGTGTGCTGGCCGGTGGCATTGCGCATGACTTCAATAATTTGCTGCTCGCCATTTCCGGTAATGCCAACTTGCTGCTCGCCGACCTGTCGGCGCGCGATCCGGCACGCACCAGTGTCGATGAAATTCAGAAAGCGGCGACGCGCGCGTCGGAGCTGGTGCGCCGCATCCTGAACTTCAGCAGTGCGAGTGAATTCCTGCATGCCGACCGGATCACAGCGATCAAGCCTGTGCTTGAGGATGTGTCTGCAGAGGCGCGCGCGCTGTTGCCTGCAAGTGTATCGCTGCAGGTTACTGTTGCAGAGAATCTGCCGGCAGTCGCGGCCGAGTCGGGCCAGGTGCGGCAGGTTGTGATGAACGTGCTTACCAATGCAGTCGAAGCATGCATAGCAGCGGGTGGCGGCAGCATCGAACTCACCGCGACGGTGGTCACCAGTGCTGGATTTGTGCTGCAGAGCGTGCCGGAACTTAAACCTGGCCGTTACGTGTGCGTGTCGGTCGCCGATGACGGCGACGGTATCGATGCAGAGATACTGCAGCGCATCTTCGATCCATTTTTTACCACCAAGACCGGCGGCAGCGGCAACGGGCTGGGACTGGCGATGGTCCACGGCATCATGAAGAGCATCGACGGCGCGGTGACGGTAGCCGACAACGCAGGGCGGGGCGCAACATTCTCGTTGTATTTCCCCGCCACAGATAAAAATCACACCACTATCACTGCCTCGGTCGTTGACGAGCAGGCAGCCACTGCCGCGACGCCGGCGATCAAGAACAGCGCGGTACATATTTTGTATGTAGACGATGAAGAGGCGCTGATTTTTCTCATGTCGCGCACGCTGGAGCGCATGGGCCACCAGGTCACCGCATGTGAATCGCCCGATGAAGCCTTGCGGATCTTTAGCGAAAATCCGGACGATTTCGATCTAGTGGTGAGCGACATGACGATGCCCGGCATGACCGGTCTCGAGCTGGCCGAGCGCATGCTGGCGATACGCCCACAGATGCCGTTCATCATCACCAGCGGCTTCATCGACGCCAACGATGTTGAACGCGCGCAACGTGTGGGCGTGAATCAAATGATCATGAAACCAAACACGGTGGAGGAGTTGAGTCTGGTGGTGGCTAATGTGCTGCGCGATCAGCAGATCGGAGCTGCAGATGGGCGGAATGAGGCAACCTAAACAAGCTTTTTATTGCGTCATTCCTGCTTGCGCGAGGATGACGAAGCCTAACCCAGCGTGACCTGCTCAGGCTGATTAACAAAGTAACCTTGAATGTATTCAAGACCCATTTGCCACAACACGGCCATGGTGTTGGCGTCTTCAACGCGTTCGGCAATCGTGCTGATGTTTTTTGCTTTCGCGGCGTCCACCAGGACGCGCAGTTGTTCCTGCACGGTTTGATCCACTGCGAGACCTTGCATTAACGCGCCGTCGACCTTCACGTAATCGAGCGACAGGCTGTGCAGGAGTTGCACTGGTTCGCGCGCTTTGCCGGCATGTTCCAGCGCGAACTTGAAGCCGGATTTATGCAACAGGGTCGATAGATCCTGCGTGTGTTTCAAATGTGCCGTGGCCACTTCTTCGCTGATCTCGAACACGATGCGCGATGGATCGACACGCGTCGCCTTGAGTTGATTATCCAGCCATACCGGCAACGAACGATCCAGCACCGAGTTCTTCGATAGACGTACAAACAGCTTCTGTACCTTGCGTGTGGCGCAGAAAGAGATTGCTGCGCCGATGACCCAGCGATCGATGTTCTTCATCAAATCATGTCGCTCGGCAGCAGCGAGGAATTCAGACGGAATCACTTCCTGGCCCTGTTCATCGAGCATGCGCACCAGCACATCGCACATGCCCTTGTCTTCGCCGCTCATGGTGACGATGGGTTGTTGCAGCAGACGGAAGCGGTTCTCCATCAAGGCGGCTTTGATCAGACGCACCCAGATCTTGTCGGTTTGTTCGCGACGCGTGTCTTCATCGAGATGATCCACCGTCTCAGTGCGATTGCCGCCTTGGTTTTGTGCGTGTTGCAAGCCTTGCAACACATCCTTGATCACCGCATCGAGATTGGTGGTGGGGCCGATCAAACCAATGCCAATCGTGCAGGTGCATTGCAGCGACTTGTCACCGACGTTGAAAACATGTGCGGAAATTTTGCGAGTGATGCCCGCGCATAGCGCTTCGACGTCATCACGCGTGCCGCGTTCCAGCAGCACAAACATCTGGCAGTCGCCGAGACGACCGGCAACGTCTCCGGCATGAATCAGTTCCTTGATCAGTGTTGCAAACTGCGCAACGAAGTCTTCAAGCAGGCTTTGCCCGAGTTCATCACTCAATGCGGCAAATTTATCCGGCTGGATGCACAACAATTCACGCACGCCGCCACGTAGCGGCAAGTGCAACGCTGCCTGCAGGCGGTTGATAAAAAAGCGCCGTTGCAGAAAGCCGGTGCTGGCATCGCGCTCCAGCGCGTCGTGCACCTGCTCGTCGAGTTGTCGTGAATCTTCTTTAAGCGCCGGCACGCGCAATTGAATGGCGAGTTCGCCTTCGATCTCCACCGCCTGAAGATGTAATTCCAGTGCGAGTGAGCCATCGTCGGCAGTGCGCGCGTTGATCTTCAGGGCCTGCTTGGGCCACTTGCCTTGCTGGCATGCGGTTAGTGCGCCTTTCAGTGTGGCGTGACTGTCGGCTTCAAAAAAATCCATCAATGGCTGGCCGTGCATGGAATCGGCATCGGCATGTCCCAGCAGCTTGAGCCATGCGGGATTAGGGTCTATCAGAATGCCTTCCTGCGCATGCGCGATGGCATCGGCTGAGCCCGACATCAAGTGTTTGAGTTGTTCGCGATATTCATGTGCGGCGGCAATGGTCGCGGCCAGTTTGTGTTCGAGGCGGAAGGCGGTGAGTTCACGCGTTACCACGGCCTGCAGTCGCTGCGGATTACTGAAGGTCACTACGTCCTTGGCGCCCAGTTGCATCGCCTTGGCCATCAAGGCTTCATCGAGTTGCTCGCGCACCAGCAACGCCGGCACCTTGGGTGCAAATTGCTTGAATGCCTGCAGCGCGCCGACTGCTTCATCCGGGTTGGCGCCGACCACCGCGATGACCATGTGGCTGTTGACCTGCGCCAGCGTTTCGCTGAGGTCGTTCAGTTCGCTGACCCAGTGGCAATGCACCGCGTGACCGGCCTTGCGCAGCACGCCGTTGATGAATTCAACGTGATCCTGCTGCTTGGTCAGAATGACCATCGGCACGGCGCTTGTTTCAGAGACATCCAGCACGGCAACCCTCACGCGCAGTTATCAGTCGCGGCCTAACAGCGTGTCGCAAAGTTAGTTGCGTCGTCCCCGCCTTCACGGGGCTGACGCTACCAGCGCTTAACTTGGCGTCATCCGCTCTAAGAACCTGTTCTTAATCGCGGCCGATACTAGCAGCAACCCTATGGTCAAAATGGGACGGGCGTCTTGGATGCGTGACCGGAAATCTCGCGGACCAGCCGCGGCACCAGATAGCCGGGCAATCGGGTAAGTAAATCGCGCATCAATACTTGAGCCTGAATTTCCGGCACTTCGAAGTGCGCCGCGCCTTGCACGCGGTCAAGCAGGTGCAGGTAGTAGGGCTGAATGCCGGCAGCGAACAGGGTTTCGCTGAGCTCAGCCAATGCGGTGGCGTTGTCATTAACGCCTTTAAGCAATACGGATTGATTGAACAGCCGGACGCCCACCTGGGTGAGCGCGCGGCAAGCGGCAACGACGCTGGCATCGATTTCCCGGGCGTGATTGGCATGCAGCACCATCACGGTCTGCAGGCGGGTCGAGCCCAGCCAGTTCAACAGCTCGGCATCGACGCGTTCTGGCAGCACGATGGGCTGACGGCTATGAATACGCAGCCGCGTGACATGCGGCAACTGTTCCAGTTGCCGGGTAAGTTCACGCAGACGGCGATCATTGAGGCTGAGCGGATCGCCACCGCTGAGAATCACTTCGTGAATTGACGCATCCGCCTTGATGGCGGCCACTGCATCTCGCCATTGCCCGCTGCTGGCCAGTTCCTCGCCATAAGGAAAGTCACGGCGAAAACAGTAGCGGCAATGCACGCCGCAGGCGCCGGTGCTGATCAGTAGCGCGCGGCCTGCATATTTATGCAGTACGCCGGGAGCAACGCGACTGGCCAAGTCGCCGACGGGATCGTCGATAAATCCGGGTATGTTCTGCAGCTCCAGATCGAGTGGCAGAACCTGGCGCAGCAGCGGATCGGCGACGTTGCCTGACTGCATGCGCGCCACAAATCCGCGCGGCACTCGCAACGGGAATAACTTCACCGCCGCTTGCGCCGCCGGCAGCAGCGCCGCATCGAGATTCAGCAGCGACAGCAGCTCGGCGGGATCGGTAATCGCCTGCGCCAAAGCGCGTTGCCATGCCGGCACGCGGGCCAGCTGCGGCGCGACCGCGTCGACATCCGGGTTTTGTTGGTTTGCCGGGTTTTGCTGGTTTGATTGTGGGCTTGCGGCTATCATCGCCGGCCTTTTTACCAGATCTCAGTTCACTAGTTGGTCAGCAGTTGATCAAGCGTATCGGGATTGGGCTGGCTTTCAGACTGTTTAGATTTAGACGCAAGGTGCCGACATGGCTAGCTACAGCACGAACGAATTCAAATCCGGCCTCAAGATCATCCTGGACAACGATCCATACACCATCGTTGAAAATGAGATGGTCAAGCCCGGCAAGGGTCAGGCGTTCAACCGCGTGAAGGTGCGCAATCTCAAGACCGGCCGCACCGTGGAACGCACCTTCAAGTCGGGCGACAGCGTTGAAGGCGCCGATGTGGTCGAAACCGAAATGCAGTATCTGTACAGCGACGGCGAGTTCTGGACCTTCATGGTTCCCGATACCTTCGAACAACACACCGCCGGCAAAGAAGCCATGGGCGACACGCCGCAATGGATCAAGGACGGTATGGAATGCACGGTCATGCTGTGGAATGGTCAGCCGTTGTCAGTGACGCCGCCAGCGCATGTTGAATTAAAGATCGTCGAAACCGACCCCGGCATGCGCGGCGACACCGCCACCGGCGGTTCGAAGCCCGCCAAGCTGGAAACCGGCGCCACGGTGCGCGTGCCGCTGTTCATCGCCGAAGGCGAAGTGGTGAAGGTCGATACGCGTACTGGTGAATACCTGGCGCGCGGCAAGGGTTGATTGAATCAAGGCGTTTAGCGCCTTGCATACTCGTAGGGGTCAGGCATGCCTGACCCTTTCTTGTTTTTGGTGCGGTTGTAATAGCCGGGCTGGGCATGCCAGCCCCTACGTTGAGCATATTTCATGTCATCCGATCTCCCCATTCTGCGTCTGAAGCGCAACGAAGACCGCCGCCTTTCAGCGGGACATCTATGGGTGTTCTCCAACGAAGTGGATACCGCGCAGACGCCGCTGACCAGCTTCAAACCCGGCGATCTATGCCAGGTGCTGTCCAGCCGCGACAAGTTCATGGGTTATGCCTATGTGAATCCACGTGCATTGATTTGTGCGCGCATTCTCGGCCGCGATGCGGCGCATCCGCCGGGTGACAAGTCGCTGCTGGTGCATCGTCTGCAAGTGGCGCTGTCGCTGCGCGAACGTGTGTATACGCAGCCCTTCTATCGTCTGGTGTATGGCGAGTCCGATCAATTGCCCGGGCTGGTACTGGATCGGTTTGGCGATGTGATGGTTGGCCAGATTGCCACCGCAGGTATGGAGGCATTGAAACCGCAGATCGTGGCCGCCGTGCAGCAGGTGCTCAAGCCCACTGCCATGCTGTGGAAGAACGACAGCGGTGCGCGTGAACTCGAGGGCCTTGAGTCCTATGTCGAAACCGCCTTTGGCGAGCTACCCGAAGCCTTGCAGCTACAGGAAAGCGGCGTGACTTTTACTGTGCCGGTTCTTGAAGGTCAGAAAACCGGTTGGTTCTACGATCAGGCATTCAATCGTCAGGCGCTGCTCAAGTATGTGAAGGGCGCGAAGGTGCTGGATGTATTCAGCTATCTCGGCGCATGGGGGTTAACCGCCGCCAAGGCCGGCGCAGCCGAAGTGACCTGTGTCGACTCCTCCGCCAAGGCGCTTGAACTGGTGCAAAGCAGTGCGGCAGCCAATGGATTGAACGTCGATACCATCAAGGGCGATGCCTTCGAGGTGCTGGAAAAGTTGCATCAGGACAAGCGCAAGTTCGATGTGGTGATCATCGATCCACCGGCATTTATCAAGCGCAAGAAAGACATTCCCAAAGGCGAGGCCGCGTATAAACGACTCAATCAACTCGCCATGCAACTGGTGGCGCGCGATGGCCTGTTGGTATCGTGTTCGTGTTCATATCACCTGCACGGCGATGTATTGATCGATGCCATTCAACGCGCTGCACGACATTTGAGCAAGCATGCGCAAATCATCGAGGTCGGCGGTCAGGCGCCGGATCATCCGATTCATCCGGGTATCGAAGAAAGCCGGTATTTGAAGGCGTTTATTGCGCGTGTGGTGAGCGAGTAGACGCCGAGCAGCAAGCATCATCGTCATTCCCGCGCAGGCGGGAATCCAGTGCAACTACGAGTCGCTTCGCGACACATTTTTTGCTTGCCCCCGCTTGCGCCGGGATGACAAATACTTAAGCAGTTGTTCCGAATGCTGTTGCCGCGCAAGGCTTCATGCAGATCAATACTAGCTGCTAAGATCGCGCGCTCATGCTTACCTATCCTGAAATCAGTCCCATCATCTTTTCCATCGGCCCGTTAGCCATTCGCTGGTATGGGTTGATGTATGTCATCGGCATCTTCGGCGGCTGGTATTTAGGGAGAAGGCGCGCGGCGCAACCGGGCTCGACCTGGAAAGCCATCGACGTCGATGACCTGGTGTTCTTCGCGGCGATGGGGTTGATCATCGGCGGTCGTCTGGGTTGGGTGCTGTTCTATGGCATCGAGGACATCATTCATCAACCGCTGCGTGCCTTGCGCATCTGGGAAGGCGGCATGTCATTTCACGGCGGCATCATCGGCGGCATGATCGCGGTGGCCATGTTTGCCAGACGTCGTGGTCGCCAGATTGCCGATGCGTTGGATTTCATCGCACCGCTGCCCGCTATTGGTCTGGGCACCGGCCGCATCGGCAATTTCATCAACGGTGAATTGTGGGGCAAGCCTACAGACGTGCCGTGGGCGTTCATCGTTAATGGCACGCCGCTGCATCCATCGCAGTTGTATGAAGCGTTTCTGGAAGGTCTTGTGTTGTTCATCATCGTCTGGATATTCACCCGTAAGCCGCGGCCGCAACTCGCGCCGACCAGTTTGTGGATCATGTGCTACGGCCTCTTCCGTTTCGCGGTGGAATTTGTGCGTGTGCCTGATGCCAATCGTGGTTATCTGTTGTGGGGTTGGGTCACCGAGGGGCAGCTGTTATGCGTGCCCATGATCGTTGGTGGCTTGTATTTCCTGGTTCGTGCTTATCGACTGAATCGTCCCAGCGGCAATTACGCGGTGGTTGCGTCGTGATGCTGACCCATGTATCCGATTGTAGGTCGGGTTTTATACCCGACATCCGAAAAGAGTCGGGTATAAAACCCGACCCACGAGAGCATTGCTAAATGCGTCAGTATCTCGACCTCATGCGCCTGGTGCGCGATCACGGTGTGGAGAAAACCGACCGCACCGGCACCGGCACGCGCTCGATATTTGGTCATCAGATGCGCTTCGATCTCGCAGCGGGCTTTCCCATGGTGACCACGAAGAAACTGCATCTGCGTTCCATCGTGTACGAATTGCTGTGGTTTCTGCGCGGCGACACCAACATCAAATATCTCAAGGACAACAATGTCTCGATCTGGGATGAGTGGGCCGATGAAAATGGCGAACTCGGCCCGGTGTATGGTCGCCAATGGCGCGCCTGGCCAACGCCCAATGGCGGTTACATCGATCAAATCAGTCGCACGGTGGATCTGATTCGCCGCAATCCGGATTCACGCCGCATCATCATCAATGCCTGGAATGTGGCTGAGCTGGAACAGATGGCATTGACGCCTTGTCATGCGCTGTTTCAGTTCTGGGTGGGTAACGGCAAGTTGTCGTGCCAGTTGTATCAACGCAGCGCGGACATTTTTCTTGGCGTGCCGTTCAACATTGCGTCATATGCGTTATTGACGCATATGTTCGCGCAGCAGTGCGATCTGCAAGTCGGCGAATTCATCTGGAGCGGCGGCGATTGCCACTTGTATCTGAATCATCTTGAGCAAGTGGAAGTGCAGTTGGCGCGTGAGCCGCGTGCATTGCCAACACTGCAGATCAAGCGTCGACCGCCGTCCATATTCGAATATCAGTTTGAAGATTTTGAGATCACTCACTACGACCCGCATCCGCATATCAAGGCGGCGGTGGCTATCTGACCTTTAACCGGAATCGTTCGCAGCACTCATGGCCAGCAAGAACCAGCGCAACCAATCATCTGCACCGCGCAAGACCAGCAAAGCACGCAAGCCCAACCTGATTCATTCGGAGCTGGTGGAAGTTCGCAATTCACCCATTCACGGTCGCGGTGTGTATGCCGTTGCGCCGATCAAGAAGGGGACGCGCATTTACGAATATGTCGGCGAGCGCATCAGTCACAGCGAAGCGGATCGCCGCTTCTCGCGCAAACGTAACGATGATGGTCACACCTTTCTGTTCGTGGTGAATCGTCAGACGGTAATTGATGGCACACGCAAAGGTAATGATGCGCGTTATATCAATCATCGCTGCGACACCAATTGCGAGACGGTGACCGAAGACAATCGCATTTTTATCGAGGCCACGCGCGACATCAAACCGGGTGACGAGCTGGGCTACGACTATCAATTAACCTGGAGCGAAGCAGACACGCCGGAAGATCTGGCGTTGTATACCTGTCGTTGCGGTGCAAAAAATTGCCGCGGCACCATGCTGGACGCGCAATCCATCGAGCAGCATCTCGCGGCGGAGCGCGCCAAACGCAAACGCGCCAAGGCACGCGCGCAAGCAGCGGGTAAGAAATCGGCTACAACAAAGCAATCACTCAGAAAGAAATCCAGCAAAAAGAAAGCCGCCAAGAAAAAAACCGGCCAGCGGAGCGGCAAGTGAGATTGACACTGATCGTCGCCGTGGCTGATAACGGCGTCATCGGTCGGCAGAACGAGTTGCCGTGGCGATTGCCGGAAGATTTGAAACGCTTTAAAGCTTTGACCATGGGCAAGCCCATTGTCATGGGTCGCAAGACCTTCGATTCCATCGGCAAACCGCTGCCGGGACGTACCAACATCGTGATCACCCGACAGCCGAATTTATCGTTGCCGGGTTGCGTGGTAGTCGATTCATTGCACGCTGCGCTGCAAGCCGCTGCCGGTGAAGTCGATCAAGCCGATGAAGTCATGGTGATTGGCGGTGGCGATATTTATCGACAGGCACTTGCTCAGGCGCATCGTGTCGAGCTGACCGAAGTGCATGCTGACATCGATGGCGATGCACGCTTTCCTGTGCTGTCCGCACAGCAGTGGCGTGAAATCGCACGCGAAGATCATTCGGCTGATGAGCGTCACGCCTACGCTTATAGTTTTGTCACACTGGAGCGAGTGCAGTCATGAGTTCGTTACAGCAATTGCCGGAATGGCAGGCGTTAAGCGCCCTGGCGTCAACCGATGGCGCTACACATTTGCGTGATCTGTTTGCCGCGCAGCCGCAACGCTTCAAGGAATTTTCGCGTTGCGATATGGATATGCTGTTCGATTTTTCGCGGCAGCGCATCACCGCGCGGGTGTTGCAGGGCTTGCTCAAACTTGCCGAAGCACGCGGCCTGCGCGAGCGCATTACGGCGATGTTCAGCGGCGACATCATCAATATCACCGAGCAGCGAGCCGTGTTGCATACCGCGTTACGCGCCGCGCCGGAACGCAACATTCAAGTCAACGGCCAGAACGTCATGACTGAAGTGCGTGCCAATCTGGATCGCATGCGACAGTTTGTCGACGGCGTACACACCGGTCGGATACAAGGCTTCAACGGCAAAACGTTTACCGATATCGTCAACATCGGCATCGGCGGTTCCGATCTTGGCATTGTGATGGCGACTGAAGCGCTGGCGCGTTATCGCCATCGCAATATCAATTTGCACTGTGTGTCGAATATCGACGGCTCGCAACTGGCGGATGTGCTGGAAAAGCTCGATGCGGCGCGCACCTTGTTTGTCGTTTGTTCCAAAACCTTTACCACCCTTGAAACACTCAGCAATGCCAAGCTGGCGCGGCAATGGGTAGTGGATCGACTTGGCGCAGGCGCGGTGTCGCGGCATTTTGCCGCGGTGTCCACTAACGCTAAGGCGATGGATGCATTTTTAATTGCACCGCAGAACCGCTTCACGATGTGGGATTGGGTAGGCGGACGTTATTCGTTGTGGTCTGCGGTGGGCTTATCGATTGCGCTGGCCATCGGCATGGATAATTTTGAAACCATGCTGTCTGGCGCACGCTTGATGGATGAGCATTTTCAAAGCACGCCATTCGAAAATAACTTTCCCGTGTTGATGGGCATGATCGGCGTATGGAATCGTAATTTCTTAAATATCGATTCGCACGCGGTGCTCCCTTATGATCAACGCCTGCATCGATTGCCTGCCTACTTGCAGCAACTCGATATGGAGAGCAATGGCAAGCGCGTTACACGAGAGGGTCAGCCCGTTGAGTGCGATACCGGCCCCGTGCTATGGGGTGAGCCGGGTTCCAACGCACAACATTCGTTCTTCCAATTGCTGCATCAAGGCACTGCGCGTGTTGCACTGGATTTCATCGCGCCGGTGAATGCATCTAGCGAATACCAAGGTCAGCAGAATCTCGCGCTAGCGAATTGTTTCGGTCAGGCGCAGGCATTCGCGTTGGGTTATAGCGGAGAAGAAGTGCACGCCGAGTTGGTCGCGCGCGGCATGGATGACGCTACCGTCGCTCGCCTCCTGCCACATAAAATTCATCCCGGTAACCGACCCAGTTCGCTACTGTTGTTCCCGCGTCTCGGTCCCAAGACATTGGGCAAATTGATTGCGCTGTACGAACATAAGGTGTTTGTGCAGGGCGTGATCTGGGGCATCAATTCGTTCGACCAATGGGGTGTGGAGCTCGGCAAGAAGCTGGCTGATTCCTTGGTGCCTGCATTAGAGAGACCGGAAAGCGCTGCCGAGACAGCGCCTGCGTTGCAGGATTTGTTGGGGTATGTGAGTAAGTGGCGGAAGTAAAGGGTGTCCCTTGTAGGTCGGGTTAGCCGCCTCGGCGTTTACCCGACATCTTCGGAATGTCGGGTGTAAAACCCGACCTACAAAAAAACCGGCTTAAAACGCCTTGAGCAATTAATCGATAGCGAATTGAGAAAGGTATGAAAGGAATTATTCTCGCCGGTGGCTCAGGCACCAGGCTGCATCCCGTAACGCTGGGCGTCAGTAAGCAACTGCTGCCGGTATACGACAAGCCGATGGTGTACTACCCACTGTCGACGTTGATGCTCGCCGACATTCGCGACATCTTGTTGATCTCCACGCCATTCGATCTGCCGTTGTATGAGCGTCTGCTGGGCAATGGTCATCAATGGGGTATCCATATTCAATATGCCGAGCAACCGCGACCTGATGGATTGGCGCAGGCGTTCACCATCGGTAAACCTTTCATCGGCAATTCGCGTTGCGCATTGGTGTTGGGCGACAACATTTTTTACGGCCACGGCCTGCCTGAGCAATTACACAAGGCCGCCGCAACATCTGGAGCAACCGTATTTGCTTATCGAGTGAAAGATCCGGAACGTTATGGCGTAGTCCACTTTGACGCACAAGGCAAAGCATTGGGCATCGAGGAAAAACCCAAGCAACCCAAATCTAATTACGCAGTTACCGGCTTATATTTTTACGACAATGATGTGATCGACATTGCTGCTGCGCTCAAGCCTTCGGCGCGTGGCGAATACGAAATTACCGATGTCAATAAAGCCTATCTGGAGCGGGGAACACTGAGCGTTGAATTATTCGGTCGCGGCATTGCCTGGCTGGATACGGGCACACACGAATCTTTGTTGCAGGCGGGCATGTTCATCGAAGCGCTGGAGAGTCGACAGGGATTAAAAGTCAGTTGCCCTGAAGAAATTGCGTATCGCGCTGGCTGGATTGACGCATCGCAACTCGAACGCATGGCGGCCAGTCTCGGCAAGACCGGCTATGGCGTTTACCTGCTCGATCTCCTGAAGAATAGTTGAACATCATGGAATTCATTCCCACCCGCTTGCCTGAAGTTGTGTTGATCAAGCCCAAAGTGTTTGGCGATCCACGCGGTTACTTTCTGGAAACCTGGCAGCAAAATAAATTTGCCGAAGCCGGTATTCGTGCAAATTTCGTACAGGACAATCACAGTCACTCATCGCAATGGATTTTGCGCGGCATGCATTATCAAATTCAAAACACACAGGGAAAGCTGGTGCGGGTGTCGCGTGGCGCGGTGTTCGATGTGGCGATCGATGTGCGGCGCAGTTCACCGAACTTTGGCAAATGGGTGGGTGTTGAGTTGAACGACACTAATCATCACATGCTATGGGTGCCACCGGGCTTTGCGCATGGTTTTCTGGCGCTAAGCGAGCGCGTTGATTTCATCTACAAATGCACTGACGTCTATGCGCCACAGCATGAACGTACCATTCGCTGGGATGATCCTGAAGTAGGTATTGAATGGCCAATACCTGCGGGCATGCAACCACAATTGGCGGCTCGCGATGCGCAGGCGGGCGGCATCAAGGACGCTGAAACTTTCGCGTGAGTGCTCAGATGCAAGCGATGAAAGTATTGATCACCGGCGCCCAAGGGCAACTGGGCCGCGCGTTGCGCGCATCCGCGCCGGAGCATGTCGAGTTGTTAGCCGTGACACGCGCTGAACTGGATATTGCGGATGCGGCTGCAGTGCAGCGCTTAGTCGGTGACTTCAAACCGAACGTCATCATCAACGCAGCCGCGTACACGTTGGTGGATAAAGCCGAAACTGAAGTGGCAGCCGCCGAGCAAGGCAATGTCGCTGGCCCGCTCAATCTGGCGCAAGCGGCGCTTGCATTGACGGGCACGCGCTTATTGCATGTGTCCACTGATTTTGTTTTCGACGGCAGCCGTTCCACGCCTTATCCGCCTGATGCAGCGCCCGCGCCGCTGGGTATTTATGGGCAAACCAAATTGGCGGGCGAACAGGCCGTGCGTGCGGAGCTGGGCGAGCGCGCCTTGATTGTCAGAACAGCCTGGGTTTATGACGCCGACGGTAAAAATTTCCTGCGCACCATGTTGCGCTTGATGAATGAACGTGGCGCGGTGCGCGTGGTCGCCGATCAAGTCGGCACACCGACATCGGCGCAATCGCTTGCCCAGGTACTGTGGAGCTTTGCGGCGCGTGCGGATTTGGGCGGCATATTCCATTGGACCGATGCCGGCCTTGCAAGCTGGTATGACTTTGCCGTGGCTATCGCCGAAGAAGCAGTGGCTTGTGGTTTATTGAAAACACCGCCCACAGTCACGCCGATTGCGACGCACGAATTTCCGACACCGGTGCGGCGACCGGCTTATAGCGTGCTGGATAAATCGGCGACGCATGCGGCCTTGGGTATACCGCCTGTGCATTGGCGAGTGCGCCTGCGCGAAGTGATGCGGCACGTGCAACTGTAGGTCGGGTTTTAACCCGACATCTGGGAGATGATGTGAAGAATCTATTGGTAACCGGCGGTGCCGGCTTCATCGGCTCGAACTTCGTGCATCACTGGCTTACACAACATGCCGGCGATCGCGTCGTGGTACTCGATGCGCTCACCTATGCGGGCAATCTCGCCAATCTCGACAGCGTGCGGCAACGCGCCGAGTTGCGTTTTGTGCAGGGAAATATCTGCGATACCGCATTGGTCGAATCGCTGCTGCGCGAAGAAGCTATCGATACGGTTGTGCACTTTGCGGCCGAGTCGCATGTCGACCGTTCGATTCATGGCCCGGACGCATTTATCGAAGCCAATGTCATCGGCACTCATTCGTTGCTTAAAGCCACACGCAAAGTATGGCTGGACGAACGCAAACTTGCTGCGCATCGCTTTCATCACGTGTCTACCGACGAAGTGTATGGCTCGTTGAGCGCTACCGATCCGGCGTTCACTGAAACCACGCCCTATGCACCGAACTCACCGTATTCGGCCAGCAAGGCGGCCTCTGATCACTTGGTGCGCGCCTATCACCATACCTACGGTCTGAATGTCACCACCAGCAATTGCTCGAACAATTATGGCCCATACCATTTTCCAGAGAAGCTCATTCCGCTGATGATCGTGAACATTCTCGATGGCAAACCACTGCCGATTTATGGTGACGGCAAGAACATCCGTGACTGGTTGCACGTCACTGACCATTGCCGCGGCATCGAGCTGGTGTTGCATAACGGCCGCCCCGGCGAGGTGTACAACATCGGCGGCGGTTCCGAAGCCGAGAATCTCTATTTGGTACAACGCCTGTGTGCGATCGCCGACGAAGCCTTTGCTAACGATGCATCGCTGCGACAGCGCTTTGCGAAAGCACCCGCCGCCAACGGCAGCACGAGTGCGTCACTGATCACCTATGTTCAAGATCGACCCGGCCATGATCGCCGTTACGCAATCGACTGCAGCAAGATCGAGCGTGAACTGGGTTATCGTGCGCAGGTAAATATCGATGCGGGCCTGCGCGCCACCTTCGCGTGGTATCTCGCCAACGAATCGTGGTGGCGCGGCGTCATGGATGGCAGCTACCGTCAGTGGCTGGAAAAACACTATTCATAGTGTTCGATACCGGGATGAAATTGTAACTTCGAGGAATGCACGGCTACCCATGAATAAACACGCCAAGATTTTTGTTGCTGGCCACCGCGGCATGGTTGGCTCGGCGATCATCAGGCGCTTGCAGCACGGTGGCTACAACAACGTGTTGCTACGTAGCCGCGAACAACTTGATTTGCTGGATGCGATTGCGGTAAGAAATTTCCTGTGCACTGAGAAGCCTGACTACATCTTCATTGCGGCCGCCAAGGTCGGTGGCATCTACGCGAACAACACTTACCGAGCGGATTTCATTTATCAGAACCTGATGATCGAAGCCAACTTGATTCACGGTGCGCATGTGGCGGATGTGAATCGGTTGATGTTCCTGGGTAGCAGTTGCATTTATCCGCGCGACTGTCCGCAACCCATCAAGGAAGAGTATTTACTCACTGGCGCATTGGAGCAAACCAATGAACCCTATGCCATCGCCAAGATCGCCGGCGTAAAACTTTGTGAAAGCTATAGTCGTCAGTATTCCCGTCAATACGTGAGCGTTATGCCCACTAACCTTTATGGTCCCAATGACAATTACAATCTCGAGACCAGTCATGTGCTGCCGGCACTGATTCGCAAGGCTCATGATGCAAAACTTAATCGCAGCTCTGAATTGGTGGTGTGGGGGAGCGGCAAGCCAAAGCGCGAATTTCTGTTTGTTGACGACCTTGCTGATGCCTGCGTGTTTCTCATGGAGCGCGATTACAGTGGTCCGTTGCTTAATGTGGGCACTGGCAAGGACATCACGATTCGTGAATTGGCGGAGTCCATCAAGAAAATCGTTGGATTCAACGGCGAGCTAAGCTTCGATGCCAGCAAGCCCGACGGCACGCCGCGTAAACTGCTGGATGTGTCGCGCTTTAAAGAGCTGGGCTGGGTGGCAAAGACGGAGTTAGAGGCGGGCATACGACAAGCATATGAGGCGTCGTCGTTCTACGCTGGCAACGACGTTGGCACATAAATTACTATGAAATTCTGCTCTATTCTCCGTTCGCGTTGAGCTTGTCGAAACGTTCTTTGCTTTTGCTATAGAATCCGACAGGCTCAGGACGAACGGACTAAGTCAAGCTCCCAACTAACACAGTCAGCAGAATTACTCATGCCAGATAAAAAAGTAGCGTTGATCACAGGAGTTACCGGGCAGGATGGCGCCTATTTATCCGAGCTGTTATTGAGCAAGGGTTATGAAGTGCATGGCATCAAACGCCGTAGCTCCCTGTTCAATACTGATCGTATCGATCACTTGTATCAGGATCCGCACGTTCAGAATCAACGATTCAAATTGCATTACGGCGACTTGACGGACTCCACCAACTTGATTCGCATCGTGCAGCAAGTGCAGCCGGATGAAATTTATAATCTTGCGGCGATGAGCCACGTTGCCGTGTCGTTTGAAACGCCGGAATACACCGCCAATGCCGATGGCATCGGTACCCTGCGTTTGTTGGAAGCAATTCGAATGCTTGGCCTTGAGAAGAAGACCCGCTTTTACCAAGCCAGTACCTCCGAGCTGTATGGCCTGGTGCAGGAAGTGCCGCAGAAAGAAACGACACCCTTTTATCCGCGCAGTCCCTATGCCGTTGCCAAGCTGTATGCGTACTGGATCACGGTGAACTATCGCGAGGCGTATGGCATGTATGCCTGCAACGGTGTGCTGTTCAATCATGAAAGCCCGCTGCGCGGCGAAACATTCGTGACCCGTAAGATCACCAGGGCCATCGCGAGAATTGCTCTGGGTCTACAAGACTGTCTGTATCTCGGTAACTTGAGCGCGCTACGTGATTGGGGGCACGCCAAGGATTACGTCGAGATGCAGTGGCTCATGCTGCAACAGACTCAGCCAGAAGACTTCGTGATCGCCACTGGCGTGCAATACAGCGTGCGTCAGTTCGTCAGCTTTGCTGCCAAGGAATTGGGCGTGACGATGGCTTTCTCTTGCGAAGGCGAGCAAGAAGTCGGTGTGGTGGCCGCTGTCGACGGCAACTTGGCGCAATGCAAAGTGGGCGATGTGATTGTACGGGTCGATCCACGCTATTTCCGGCCCACCGAAGTGGAAACGCTGCTCGGCGACCCAAGCAAGGCAAAACAGAAGTTAGGTTGGACGCCCAAGACTTCGCTGGCAGAGTTGGTTAGCGAAATGGTGCAGGCGGACTACGCCGCTGCTCGTCGCGACAGCCTGATTAAACAGGCGGGATTTAAAGCTTACGACTACAACGAATAGCTTGTTATTCGCTGCGATTGATCATTGCTCCGGCACTATTAACCGGGCAGATAAATATCTCTGCTCGGTCTTGTGGCTTGGGTAAGAGGGCGGTTCACGAACCGCCCCTACGAAGCAGCAGATCTCTATGCCTACCGGTTTATTAGGATGCGAGATTTAGGAAGTTCTATTTAATTGTCATCGTCGACAGGAGGGAGAAATCTGCGGTGCTATTAACCCGGCTCGAAACTATAGCTGACGCTTCGACAGGCTCAGCGACCGGAGAAGCGCTTCTCCGGCCGCTGAGCCTGTCGAAGCGTCTCAGATGTATTTATAGGCCGGGTTAATATTGAGTTGCGATAGCAGCACCCCACCCCTAGAATCGCCTGCTGATTTCGTCGGCATTATTGATTGAGGGAACGGGCGAGTGAAATTTGCACGAATGGCGATTAAGCGGATGGCGGGATTCTGCGGCTTGCGAGCCACCGCTTCTGCATCCTTCGTGATCATGGCTGCGCTTTTGTCATCGCTCGTCAATGCGCAGACGTCGACGCCCACTGCCGAGCAGTTGCAGATATTCAACAGCCTCGATCCGGCGCAGCAGCAAACGATTCTGCAAAGTTTAGGACAGCGCGGCAACGGCGCAGCGCCGAACAGCGGTAGCGGGAGTTCGACCGCAAATTCAGGCGCCAACAACATGGACAGGGGCTCGAATCGCAATGCGCTCGCCCGTAAAAACAAGGCAAATGAATCGCCGGAAGTGGTGACACTGAAAGCCGAAGACACGGTCATTATCGACATTGATTTTCCCCGTCCAACGTCAACCATTGTTCCCGGCACCAGCGGACAAGCTGCGCAAGTCGTGACTGTGCCGGTGGCTGAGCCCGAAGTGCCGCTCACTGAGCTGGAAAAAACCAAGCTGAATGAGTTGATCGATTTGGTTCGCAGCAAAAATCCGTATCGATTAACTCGCGACGGTGCTTTGCAGTTACCCGGCTTTGCGCCCATGCAACTGGCTGGTTTGACGGTGGAGCAGGCGACCGCGCGCATTGGCGCGGAGCCCGCTTTTCTGCAATTGAAATTGAAATTGAGTTTGCTGCCGCTGGAAAAGCGCGGTGTTGAAGCGCTAAAGCCTTTTGGCTATGACTTGTTCGAAGAAGACCCTTCCATCTTTACGCCGGTTACCGACGTTCCAGTGCCATCCGATTACGTTGTCGGACCTGGCGATGAATTGACGGTACAACTGTATGGCAGTCAAAACCGCACAACCAAGTTGATGGTCGGCCGCGATGGGCGAATCAATTTTCCCGAGCTGGGGCCAATCAGCGTCGGCGGTCAGCATTTCAGCGCCGTACAAGCGTCGCTGGAAGACCGCGTTTCCAAACAAATGATTGGCGTGCGCGCCAGCATATCGATGGGGGCAACGCGTTCTATTCGTGTCTTTGTGCTCGGTGAAGCCAACCTACCGGGGTCTTATACCGTCAGTGGCCTCGGCACCATGACCACTGCCTTGTTCGCTTCCGGCGGCGTCAAGCCTATCGGCTCATTGCGCAATGTGCAGTTGAAGCGTCAGGGCGCGGTAGTGCGCACACTCGATCTCTATGACTTGTTGCTCAAAGGCGATACCAGCAACGACGCGAATTTGCAGCCGGGCGATGTGATTTACATTCCCACCGTCGGCGCGACAGTGGCGGTGAACGGCGAAGTGCGTCGTCCTGCTATTTATGAATTGAAAGGCTCGCAATCCGTTGCGGAAGTGATCGCTTTGGCCGGTGGTCTGACCCCACAGGCAGATGGCAGCCGTGCCGAGTTGACGCGTATCAATGCGCAATCACAACGAGTAGCTGTCGATGTCAATTTGAATAACGGCAATAGCAAGACGCAAATCGTCCGTGATGGCGACTCGCTCAATATCGCGCGGGTTGTGCCCACGCTGGATTCTGGCGTCAGTATTGGCGGTCATGTTTATTCGCCGCGAGCTGTCGCCTGGCATGAAGGTTTGCGATTGAGCGATGTCATCAGATCTGTCGACGAACTCAAACCGAATGCAGATTTGCACTATGTGTTGATTCGTCGCGAGCTACCGCCTGATCGACGAGTAGCCGTACTGTCGGCTGATCTCGCTAAGGCGTTGCAAGATCCAACGGGCTCCGCAGATGTTGTGCTGATGCCGCGCGATCAGATTACCGTGTTCGACTTTGAAACCGATAGAGCCCGCATCATTCAACCGATTTTGTCGGAGCTTCGTCTGCAATCGGTGGCTTCGCATCCCACTGAGGTGGTACGTGTGGACGGGCGCATCAAGGTGAAAGGCGAATATCCGCTCGAGCCGAACATGCATGTGAGCGATCTACTGCGTGCTGGCGGTAATCTGCAGGACTCCGCCTATACCAGTAGCGCAGAGCTGACGCGTTATTCCATCGATAAGAATGGCACGCGCACCGCGCAAACCATCGACGTGGATCTCGCAGCAATTGCCGACGGCGTTGTCGGTGCGGATATTGCGTTGCAGCCAGCCGATATTCTTAATATCAAGGAACTCCCGTCGTGGAGCGAGCAAGAGCAGGTGACCTTGAAGGGTGAGGTGCGTTTCCCAGGCACTTATCCGATACAACGTGGCGAAACCTTGCGTTCGGTTATCTCTCGTGCGGGCGGCCTCACTGACTTTGCCTTTGCAGAAGGCAGCGTGTTCACCCGCGAAGACCTAAAGAAGCGCGAACAGCAACAACTGGAATTACTGGCAACGCGCATGCAAAGCGACCTCGCTACGCTTGCCTTGCAAGGCGCACAAGCAAATCAGGCTAACGCCACACAATCGCTCTCAGTCGGCCAATCTCTTCTCGCGCAATTGAAATCGGCGAAAGCCGTGGGGCGCTTGGTCATCGATCTCGACCAAGTGATCGCCAGCTCTCCAGGTTCGGATAGCGATGTCATTTTGCGCGATGGCGACGAACTGGTCGTGCCGCGTCAACACCAGGAAGTAACCGTGATCGGGGAAGTGCAGACTAATACGTCACACCTTTATCGGCGCGGTCTTTCCCGTAACGACTACATAGCACAAAGCGGTGGCATGACGCGCAAGGCAGATGACAATCAAGTTTACGTGGTGCGCGCCAACGGCAGTGTCGTTGCCAACAACGGCAATCGCTGGTTTAGAAGTGGTGTTGAAATGAAGCCAGGCGATACCGTTGTGGTGCCTTTAGATACAGAGCGTTTGCCTTCACTGCCATTCTGGCAGGCTGTGACGCAGATTATTTATAACGTGGCGATTGCGGCAGCTGCGGTGCACTCATTTTAATTGGATTATGAAAGAGCTAGATACTTGCAATTTGAACTTAAGCAGCTGGTTCCATCCATAGAGTTATTTTGTGATTAATAGTAGTCAGGTGAAACAATGCCACAGCGAGGAGTCGTCCGATTTGTGGCTGTTTATTTCGGAAATGGCGGAACGACGCTGGTGGCTCTGTGCAAGTGTGATTATTTCAACAACTCTGTTTGTTGTTGCCGGGTTTATTATCCAACCAGTATATAGGGCAGTTACAGTGCTCATTCCTGCGAGCGCTGAGCGTAATAGTGTCAGCGGAGCGCTTAATTCCGTTATCGGGCAATTCGGAGGGCTTGCATCGTTTGCGGGAATAGGAGGGAATAGCGGCGATGTTGCAACAGATGAAGCGTTAGCGGTGCTGCGATCGAGGCAGTTCACGGAAAACTTTATCCATGACATGAACATTATGCCGGAGCTATATTCCGGTCGATGGGATGCAACAAAAGGAGCGTGGCGAGCGGAGGGGGCGCCTAGCCCTGCAAGGGCGTTTAAGTATTTTTCAAAAATAAGAACAATAAGTCAGGACAAAAAAACAGGGCTTGTGACCATTCAGATTGAATGGAAGGATCGTAATCGAGCAGCCGAATGGGTCAATGAAATTGCGAAGCGTATCAATGCCGAAATGCGCGAAAGGGCAATTGAGAAAGCCGATGCGGCCCTCCATTTTTTGCAGAAGGAGCTTTTATCGACTTCTACGGTGGAGGTGCGTGATTCAATTAACCGCCTGATCGAAGCTCAAATCAAGCAGCGTATGCTAGCTAACGTTACCGATGAATATGCCTTTCGCGTTGTCGATAAGGCGATGGCGCCGGATAGTGATGATCCAATAAGGCCTCAGAAGCTTCTTTTGTTCATGCTTGGGCCATTGGTCGGGCTTTCATTCGGTATCGTCGGTGTGTTGGCGGCCAATCTGTTTTTTACTCGAAGTAAAGTCGGTGCCAAGAGATGACTGCGCCAACTGCATTAATTTGTGGTGTCTCCGGCCAAGATGGTACTTATCTTGCGGAATTGCTGCTTAGCAAGGGCTACACCGTTATCGGTACGTCGCGCGATGCGCAGACAGCAAGACTTGAGAATCACTCACATCTCTCTGTCGCCGGGCGTATACGGTTGGAGTCCATGGCGACTCACGACTTTCGCAGCGTCCTGCAAGTGCTACGTAAGGTCCAGCCTGACGAAATTTATAATTTATCCGGACAGAGTTCGGTGGGGTTGTCATTTGAGCAACCAGTGGAGACCTTGGATAGTATTGTCGCGGGTACTTTAAATTTCCTCGAATGTATTCGATTTCTAGGGCGGCCAATCCGGTTTTACAATGCAGGCTCAGGAGAGTGCTTCGGTAATGCCGGCCTTTCCGGGGCAACAGAGGTAACTGCGTTCTCTCCACGTAGTCCATATGCGGTTGCAAAAGCGGCTGCTTTCTGGCTGGTGGCAAATTATCGCGATGCTTACGGTTTACATGCCAGCACCGGCATTCTTTTTAATCACGAATCGCCCCTTAGGCCGGAGCGTTTCGTGACCCGTAAGATCGTTGCGGCAGCGAGCCGCATTTCACTTGGTTTGCAGCGTGATAAATTGGTTCTTGGAAATATCCGCATACGTCGTGATTGGGGTTGGGCGCCTGAATATGTAGATGCAATGTGGCGCATGTTGCAGCAGCCAAGCGGCGGTGACTTCGTTATTGCCACCGGAATAAGTTATTTTCTGGAAGAATTCGTGCACGAAGCATTCGCTCAGGTCGGATTGGATTGGAAGGACTACACCATTGTGTCCGACGATTTCCTCCGGCCGACGGACATTGAGGACGGTCGCGGCGATGCAAGCAAGGCAAAAAAAGTTCTGAGTTGGCAGGCTCGTTCGCACATGAAGGACGTTGTGGCCATGATGATGCAAGCAGAGCTTGCAATGCTGGCTTCGCGGAATCGGTGATTTTTCTTCAAACTTTTGTATGGCTGGGATAACTTTTGTTGAACAATAAATCAATCCTGATCACCGGTGGCACGGGCTCTTTTGGGAAGGCCTTTGTAAAAACCGTGCTTTCGCGTTTTCCCGATATTCGCCGCCTTGTTGTCTACTCGCGTGATGAATTGAAGCAGTTCGAGATGTCGCAATTGTATTCAGATCGAGAGTACAAAGGGCTGCGCTATTTTATCGGCGATATCCGCGATGAGGCTCGCTTGCGTCGGGCGCTCGAGGATATTGACATCGTGGTGCATGCGGCCGCATTGAAGCAAGTGCCTGCAGCCGAATACAATCCTTTCGAATGCATTAAAACGAATGTGCTGGGCGCACAGAACCTGATCGAAGCTTGCTTGGACAGCGGTGTAAGTCGTGTTGTGGCCTTGTCCACGGATAAGGCTGCGGCACCGATCAATTTGTACGGTGCGACCAAGTTATGTTCGGACAAACTGTTTATAGCGGCCAACAACATCAAGGGCAATCGCGATATTCGTTTTAGTGTGGTGCGCTATGGCAATGTGATGGGTAGTCGCGGTTCAGTGATCCCGTTTTTCCTGGATAGAAAACACAGTGGAATACTGCCTATTACCGATCCCAATATGACACGCTTCAATATTTCGCTGCAGGAGGGCGTAGACATGGTGCTATGGTCCATCGAGAACGCCTGGGGTGGCGAGGTGTTGGTGCCGAAGATTCCTTCCTATCGCGTTACTGATGTGGCGTCGGCTATCGATGGAAAGTGTGAGCATCGTGTGGTCGGCGTGCGTCCGGGTGAGAAAATTCATGAAGAAATGATTACTGCCAGTGACAGCTTTAATACCGTGGATATGGGGCGTTACTTCGCCATCCTTCCATCGGGTGGCCAATACTCTATTGAAGAGTACTGCGCGCGTTACAGTGCAAAGCCTGTAGAGCCTGGTTTCAGTTATAACAGCGGCACTAATCCGGATTTTCTTAGCGTTGAACAATTACGCAAATTGATCGCGCAGCACGTAACCCCTGGCTCGGTGGATTGAAGCTCGATCGTGACCTTCATACCATATAGTTGCCAGAATATTTCCGAGGACGACATTGAGGCTGTCAGCAATGTGCTGCGTTCGGAGTTTCTCACACAGGGGCCTGTAGGGACTGAATTTGAGCGAGCGTTTGCTGAGCGACATCAAGTTGCTCACGCTGTCTCAGTAAGCAATGCCACGGCCGGTCTTCATATTGCATGCCTTGCGTTGGGTGTAGTACCCGGAAGTCGGGTGTGGACGAGTCCCAATAGCTTTCTTGCCTCGGCGAATTGTGCTTTGTACTGCGGTGCGACGGTTGATTTTGTGGATATAGACGAACGCACACGCAACATGTCGATCAATGCACTCGCGGAGAAACTTCAGAAGGCGAAGAGCGTGGGGGCGTTGCCAAAAGTTGTCATTCCAGTTGATTTCTCGGGATTGCCCTGTGATCTTCGTGAGCTGCGTCAGCTGGCGGACCAATATGGATTCAGTATTCTCGAAGATGCATCGCATGCAACCGGGGCTACTTACTTGGGCAGGCCGGTTGGGAGCAAGTATGCTCATGCGAGCGTTTTCAGTTTCCACGCGGTTAAGGTTGTCACGACAGCCGAAGGCGGCTTGATCACAACACAGGATGAATCGCTTATGCGGCGACTGCGTTTGCTGCGCTCGCATGGCATGACTCGCAATCCAGATGAAATGCAGCGCCGCTCCGAAGGTGGATGGTATTACGAACAGCAGGCATTGGGATTCAATTATCGCATGACCGATGTACAGGCGGCGCTGGGTTTATCACAGCTTCGCCGCTTAGAGGCTATGCATGCTCGACGCGAAGCGTTGGCGGATCGCTATGATTCGTTGCTTAAAAATTTACCGCTGTTGCTGCCGGTTCGCATTGCTGACCGTCGTTCGGCATGGCATTTATATGCGATTGAAATCGACACCAGTCTTACGTCGAGCACACGGGCGATGGTTTTTCAGGCACTCCGTGATGCGGGCATAGGCGTCAACGTGCACTACATTCCGATTCACTCGCAACCGTACTATGAGCGGCTTGGTTTCAAACGTGGCGACTTCCCGGTGTCGGAACGTTATGCATCTCGCTGTATTTCAATCCCGATGTTTCCGGCGCTTACTGATGACCAACAGGACTTCGTCGCGCGAACACTGGCCGAGGCATTGGCATGACGGCGCAAAAAGATGTTTTCCTTGCATCAGAGGGTGATGCATGGTTCAGAAGAAATGAACAGGCGCTTGAGTCTCGCAATTGGTCCACCGAGCCATTGTGTAGAAAGATCGGCGAATTGTCGGCCAATGGATCACTAAGCATCCTGGAGATTGGCTGCGGTGATGGATCGCGCTTGCAGTATTTGGCGCAGCAACACGGTCACCAAGTTCATGGGGTTGACCCGTCGCATGCGGCTGTCGCCAAGGCCAGTGAGCGCGGTGTGGGCGCTTATCAAACTACAGCGGACCATTTACCGTTTGCCGACCGAGCGTTCGATGTGGTGATTTTCGGTTTTTGCTTGTATTTATGTGACGATGGGGATTTATTCAAGATAGCGCAGGAGGCTGATCGTGTGCTGCGTAATCCAGGATGGCTGCTGATTCTGGATTTTGAATCTCTTGCGCCACGGTATCGCGCTTACCATCACCTTGCCGGCATTCAATCTCGCAAGATGGATTACAAGACAATGTTTCTCTGGCATCCGTATTACACGCTTGCCAGTCATGAGAAGTTTCATCATGCCACTCACCGCTGGACCGACGACGTTGATGAATGGGTGAGTCTTGCCTGTCTGAGAAAATCGCATCCTTCAAAATAATGACTGCTCTCGCGCTTGGCACAGTTCAGTTCGGCCTTCAGTATGGTGTGGCCAACAAAACAGGGCAGGTATCGCCAACCGAGGCGGAAGCGATTCTGTCTAGAGCGGCGAGGTCCGGAATCGATACGCTCGATACTGCCATCGCGTATGGTGACAGCGAGCGGCGCCTAGGGGAAATTGGAGTCGGACAATGGCGGGTCGTTACAAAACTACCGCCGCTTCCGCCGACGATTCCCAATGCGCAAACCTGGGTAGAGGGTTCCATTCGCGATTCTCTTGAACGATTGCGTGTTGCACGGCTTGCGGGATTGCTTCTGCATCGTTCGCTCGATCTTCTTGGGCCGCAGGGTGATGCGCTTTATCGCGCCATGCTTGCAGCTCGCGAGCAGGGTAAGGTCGAGAAAATTGGCGTTTCCATCTACGACCCTGAAGAGCTTGTTCGGTTAAAATCGCGTTTCAGCTTCGATCTGGTGCAAGCCCCCTTTAATGTTATCGATCGTCGTCTTGAATCATCCGGGTGGCTCGATCGGTTGCATGATGCGGGCGTAGAGATTCATATTCGATCGATATTTTTACAGGGGCTGCTGCTAATGCAGCCGCAAAGCAGGCCGATGCGCTTCATGTCTTGGCAAAATCTTTGGCAAGATTGGCAACGCTGGTTGGAACGAACAAATCTGACGCCATTGCAGGCATGCTTAGGATTCGCGTTATCGCAGCGAAAAATCAGCCGGGTGGTCGTAGGTGTCGACCGTGATCTACAGCTTAAAGATATACTCGATAGCGTCAGTGTGGTCGATGTGCAGCCGCCCGAATCGCTAATCAATTCCGACCCGCAGCTTATTAACCCACTAAGTTGGATTACGTCTTGAAGACTATTGCAATTATCCAGGCCCGCATGGGTTCGACCCGTTTCCCCAACAAAGTTATGCGGCCGATCTGTGGCGTACCGATGATCGGTTTGCTGCTCGCACGGCTATCCGCAGCAAGCCGTGTCGACCAGATTGTGCTCGCTACTTCGGCGAGTGTTGCTAACGACGTGCTCGACGCGTATGTCACCAGCTTGGGATATAGCGTATATCGAGGTAGCGAAGATGACGTGCTCGATCGTTACTACCACGTGGCTCGTGAAGCGAAAGCCGATGCTGTGGTGCGTATCACCGGAGATTGTCCGCTGATAGATCCAGTGTTGGTCGATACCGTGATCGACAAGTTTGTCGAAACCGGTGTCGATTATGCTTCGAATATTTCGCCGCCTACTTTTCCGGATGGAGTAGATACCGAAGTGTTTACGTATGCCGCGCTTGAAACGGCATGGAAGGTTGCGCGAGAGCGGCCGGAGCGGGAACATGTGACGCCGTATATTCGCGCTTCCGATGCGTTTAGCAAGGCAAATGTCTCCAACGACCGCGATTTGTCGGGCGAGCGCTGGACTGTGGACGAGTTGCCCGATTTCGAAGTAATTGAAAAAGTGTTCGAACATTTTCATCCACGCCGCGATTTCAGCTGGGGTGAGGTGCTGATCCTGAGTGATGAGCATCCCGAATGGTTCATGGCCAATCGTCATTTGATTCGCAATGAGGGTTCGCAGATTGGAACCGGGCAGAAATTATGGAAGCGAGCCAAGCGAGTAATTCCTGGCGGCAATATGCTGCTGTCAAAGCGCTCGGAATTGTTTTTGCCGGACCAATGGCCTTCATATTTCAGCAAAGCTCATGATTGTCATGTGTGGGATATGGACGGTCGCGAATACATTGATATGTCTATTATGGGCATCGGCACGAATACACTGGGTTACGGTCATCCTGAAGTGGATGACGCGGTGCGCCAGGTTATCGCTGCCGGAAACATGTCTACGTTGAATTGTCCCGAAGAGGTATATCTCGCCGAAAAATTGGTGGAGCTGCATCCTTGGGCTGACATGGTTCGTTTCGCACGCTCGGGCGGCGAGGCGAATGCAATCGGGATTCGTATTGCACGTGCTGCATCCGGACGCGACAAAGTAGCTTTTTGCGGCTATCACGGTTGGCACGATTGGTACTTGGCCGCCAATCTTGGCGATGAGAAAAATCTCGCGGGTCATCTTTTGCCAGGTCTCGAACCGCGCGGTGTGCCGCAAAGCCTGAGCGGCACCGTACTTCCATTTCGCTACAACGATTTCGCTGAGTTGCAAAATTTGGTCGCCAATAACGCGGTGGGCGTGATCATGATGGAAGTCTCGCGCAACATGGGCCCAGAAAATGGGTTCCTGGAGAAAGTGCGCAAGCTCGCCACTGACAACGGTATTGTGCTCATCTTCGACGAATGCACCTCTGGCTTCCGTCAAACCTTCGGCGGTTTGCACAAGCTTTATGGCGTGGAGCCGGACATGGCCATGTTCGGCAAAGCGCTCGGCAATGGCTATGCCATTACGGCTACCATTGGAACTCGCCGTGTAATGGAAGCCGCTCAGAGTACCTTCATTAGCAGCACATTCTGGACCGAGCGTATCGGCCCTACGGCGGCATTAAAGACACTAGAAGTCATGGAGCGCGAGCGTTCATGGGAGCGCATCACGCAAACCGGTCGCAAGATCGGCGAGCGTTGGCAGATGCTCGCCCGCAAGCACGAACTACCAATTGAAGTAAGCGGCTTGCCAGCCCTGATCGGATTCACTTTTCCGCTGCCCGACATGTTGAAGTACAAAACGCTGATGACTCAGGAGATGCTGAAGAAAGGCTTTTTAGCCAGCACTAATTGTTATGTGTGTACCGCACATACCGACGCAGTGATTGATGCATATTTCGAAGCATTAGATCCAGTGTTCGCTTTAATAAAGGAATGCGCGATGGGGCGGCCTGTCGATCCTTTATTGAAAGGACCGGTCTGTCACAGTGGATTTAAGCGTTTGAATTGAGTGGGAAGCGTACGTGCAAGTAGTAATTCGAGTCGACAGTAGTGACCGCATGGGTAGCGGTCACCTGATCCGCTGTCTTACGCTCGCGAATGAGCTACGCAATAGTGGTGTGACCGTTTTATTCGTATCAAGAGAACATAAAGGAAACTTTCTTCAGCGCGCCGAGGACGAGGGATATAAGGTCGTCCGTTTACCGCCGCCACCTTTGCCGACGGATCCTCGCGTTGATGACTATTCTGTCTTGCTTGGCGTTCCTCAGGAACAGGATGCGCAGGAATGTCTGCAAGCGTTGCGTGATACTCGAGTCGACTGGTTGGTCGTGGATCATTACGGTCTTGATCATGTTTGGGAGCGTCATTTGCGCGCAATCGCTCCGTATGTGGCGGTCCTAGATGATTTGGCTAATCGACGCCATGATTGCGATATTCTTCTGGATCAGAACTATTTCGGCTCTACTGCAAACAGTCGCTATGCAGGTTTGGTGAGTTCTTCCTGCGTACAGTTGCTAGGGCCTAAATACGCGCTGCTACAGCCTGATTACCGGCGTCTGCGGCATCTAATGCCGGCGCGTGATGGTCTGGTACGTAGGGTGCTGGTTTTCTTCGGCGGTAGCGATCAGCCGAATAACACTATGCATGTACTCAAAGCATTTGAGTCTTCCACGCTGGAAAATCTGGCCGTCGATATCGTTGCAGGTCAGAATCATCCCGATAAGCAAGGTTTGGAGGATTGGGTTGGCCGCCGGCGCGGCGCAACTTTGCACAGTGGATTGCGAAGCTTGGCAGGACTGATGGCGAGGGCCGATCTTGCGGTAGGCGGCGGAGGCAGCACAACTTGGGAAAGAGCGTGTCTCTCTCTGCCGGCTGTCATTGTTGCTCTCGCCGACAATCAAAGGGCTTTTTCCGACGCTCTGGCTGCAGATGGATATCAAGTACTGCTTGGGCGCGATTGTGATGTCTCGGTGGACATGTGGAGTAGGGCACTAGTCGATCAAATCAGCAACCCGCAGCATCTTGTCGCAATGTCTCGGCGGGTGGCGACGCTCACTGATGGCACAGGAAGCGAGCTAATGGCGCGAACTATGCTGGACGGCGAGCGTTTTGTCGTTCGAGCCAAATCTTCCTTGACGAATAGCCCCCATTCTCCAAGCGGTTCGCACGTTGTGGCCGCAAAGAATCTACGTATTACTGTGTTGAGCGATGCAGACAGTTGGCTTAATGCTCATCTAACTGAGTTGGTGGCACGATGGCGCGAGCAAGGCTATCCAGTGCAGTGGGTTCATGACTCCACGTTGATCTCAAATGGCGATGTCTGTTTCATCATCGGCTGCACGCGATTGCTAAAGCCCACTGATCTGAGCCGAAATACATACAATCTGGTAGTCCATGAAAGTGCGCTTCCTGAAGGAAGGGGGTGGTCGCCGATGACATGGCAAGTGCTCGAAGACCGGCGCCATATAGTGATCACGTTATTCGAAGCCGCAAAGGAAGTAGACTCCGGACGTATACATTTACAGACTACCATTCAGCTCAGCGGCACTGAGCTCATCGATGAGTGGCGGCAACTGCAAGCCGACGCAACCAGCGAGTTATGCAGTCGCTGGATAAATGAATATCCCGGCGTAACGCAGCGCGCTCATGAGCAATCTGGAACCGCTTCATATTTTAGACGCCGTGGTCCGGTCGATAGTCGGATCGATCCAGAGCAGTCTATTGCCAGACAATTCGATCTGTTACGTGTTGTTGATAATGATCGGTATCCTGCTTTTTTTGAGTATCGCGGTTCCGCTTATCGTCTTCTCATAAAGCGAGCCGCCACGGTGCAGGTCTCCAACTCACAAATGGAGTAATTTTGAACCAAGTAACGATTCTTCTAACGGCCGGCGGTGGCGCTGCATTACCGACGTTAATCGACAAATTGCGAGCGGGCGGCTACCGAGTGATCGCCGTCGATGCAGACGTGAACGCTGCGGGTCTGTATCTGGCTGATCGTGGCTACCGCATCCCATTTGCAAATGACCCCAACTTTCTACCGGCGATGCGGCGCATCTGCGACAAAGAAGATGTACGCGTGCTGGTACCGCTGGTTGATGAAGAGTTGTTGCCCATGTCGCAATTGGCCAATGAGTTAGGGATTGCCTTGATTGGGCCTCAGGCACCTTTCATTGAGCTGAGTCTTGATAAATATGATCTGATGCGGCGCATGGCAGCCGCAGGATTGCCGATCCCCGAAACGCGTCTGCTTACACAAGGTGTCTCAGGGCTATCGTTTCCTCTTATCCTCAAGCCTCGAGTGGGTCGTGGCAGCCGTGGCATTAAAGTAGTTCGTAATTATCAAGAGTTGGACGCTTATCTGTCTTCCGCGCAACCAGGTCAGGATGCGACTCTGATACAGAGTTACATTGAAGGTGCTGAGTTCACCGTCTCTGTGGTTGTTTGGCGCGACGGCCGGGTTCGAGCTGTTGTTCCCAAGGAAGTTATCGATAAGCGTGGCATCACAAAGATTGCGGTGACCAGATATAACGAGGCGATAGATACCCTGTGCCGTAATATCCAAGAGAGGCTGTGCGCAAATGGGCCCTTCAATGTGCAGCTGCGTATAGACCCAAGTAGCGGTACTCCCCTGACGTTTGAGATCAATCCTCGCTTCTCGACCACAATTACATTGACTCAGGCTGCCGGCGTAGATGAGCTCGGGGCGCTCGTCGAGGTTGCTTTGGGACGTGAGCCTGATCCATCAGCATGGCAGTGGCGTGAAGGTGTGACGCTCATCCGACGCACACTAGATTCGTTCATCGATGTGAAAAATTACGACGAGCGTCGGGCTGCTGCCGAGCACATACCGTGATACTACTGAGTGGTGCGGGTGGAGTGGTTGGTCGCAGCCTACGCGAGCGCTTGGTAGCGGCTGGACACGATGTACTCGCGCTCACGCACTGTAATGTCTTTACTTCTTCAGCTGGCGAGATTGGTCTTGATCTTGAAGATGCTGCGCAATGCGGCAAGCTGATCGAATATGCTGGAAATTGTTCCGCATTGATTCATCTGGCTGGACGTATAAATATTGAGCTTACTTCGACATCGAATATGGAACAGCCACCTCGTGCATCTGCGCGAAGGTTTGCTGATATCTATCAGAGCAACGTAGTCATGACGGCTCGCATGCTCGAAGTTGCAACCGAAGCTGCCATTCCCCATGTGATATTTGCGTCCTCGCAAACCGTCTATGGCTTGCCCGCCACAACTACAGTTGTGGAAGAGTCACCGCTCTCTCCTCTTGAGTATTACGCTGCAAGCAAAGTTGCCTGCGAAACAGCGTTAGCCCTGTGGGCACGGGGGCAAGGTCGTAAGGCAACTGTGCTTCGATTTCCGGGTATTTGGGGCGAGAGCAGGCAAACAGGGATTGTCTATGGTTTGTGTCGGCAGGCTATTGAAAAGCGGCGAGTTACTGTCGGTTGCGAATATCCGCTGCCACTGGATGTGCTTCATCACGATGACGTGACGCAGGCGTTTGAGGCAGCGCTGACGCGTGTTGAGGGTGGTTGGCGTGCATATAATATTGCAACAGGTGAAGTTTGCAGCCTGGCTCGTCTAGCCAACGAAGTTGCTGCCCTGGTACCGAATTGTGTGGTTGAGACTTTTGGAGTGGTTCAACCCGACTTGGCGTTGGATGCATCAAGGGCCGCCAAAGAACTCGGTTGGCGGGCTGAATCAAGATCCTATCGATTGGCACGGTTTATCGAGCACGTGCGAAGTGAAGCCTAACGTGCTTGATCGCCTAGAGCAGATTCTTCGTCAAGCTGGACAGTTGCTGCTTGATCGGCGCGCCAACGGTACATTTACGTTCCAACGCAATACCGTCTCAGTTAGTGCCAGTGTTGATATCGAGGCACACAAGTTTCTCGTGCAGGAATTGTCAGCGCTGGATAGCGCCATCCCTGTGCTCAGCGAAGAGGACGCTGCACCGCGTAGTGCCGCCCGGCCGGAAGTATATTGGCTGATCGATCCACTTGATGGTACTGCCAGCTTCGTCGATGGCTATGCGGGATTTGTAACTCAGGCTGCTCTCATTCGTGGTTGCAAGCCAATCATTAGCGGCGTATACGCGCCTGCACTTGATGAAATGTTCTTGGCAGAAGAGGGAAGCGGCACGGTTTTTAACGGCAAGCGTTTGCGTACGAAAGCACGCCTACCTTTAGGCTGGATTTTGACCGACAATTATCCTGCTGCACGGGGTATTGCGGCTGACGCAATGCGTGAATTAAATATTCCCTGTTACCTAGAATGCGGAAGCATCGGGCTTAAGATTTGCCGCGTCGCCGACGGCAGTGCTGATCTATTTCTTAAGGATGTGACGGTCCGGGATTGGGACGTGGCGGCTCCACAGCTTGTGCTGACGGAGGCGGGTGGGGTGTTGAGTGATATAAGTGGGCTGCCTTATCCATACTCGGGTAATTTCGATCGGCATGGGTTACTGGCCAGTGCGTCACGCGATATTGCCGTCGAACTTCTGCAATGGTTAAAAAGACGAGAAAAGACATGAGCGAGATTGTTTTTGATATAGGGCGACGCAAGGTTGGCGATCGCCAACCTTGTTTCGTCATTGCTGAGATCGGCAGTAATCACAATCAAAGCCTTGATCTTGCGTACGAACATATTGACGCAGCGATCTATGCAGGTGCGGACGCAGTGAAGTTTCAAACATTTCGCGCATCCCAGCACTATTCCCGGTTTACCCCGGGGTTCAGTTATCTCAATAATCAGGATACTTGGTCATTAATTCGCTCGCTGGAGATAAATCGGGAATGGCATACCCTGCTAAAACAATATGCCGAGTCCAAAGGAGTCGAGTTCTTTTCGTCACCATGTGATGTCGAGGCGATTGATGAGCTTGCCGCGCTGGATGTATGTGCATACAAGGTGGCATCATTTGATCTGCCCGATAGCGGCTTGATCGCACACATGGCGAAAAATACTAAGCCTGTTATCTTGTCTACTGGCATGGCGGATATGCGCGATATCCAGGCAGGTGTGGAGGCGTGTCGTTCAATTGGAAATGAGCGAATAGTGCTTTTGCAATGCACCTCTCTCTATCCGGCACCTGCCGGATTGTCGAATCTTGCCGCCATGCGAACAATGCGCGAATCTTTTGGTGTTCTTACCGGTTATTCCGATCATACGCAAGGTGATCACATCCCGCTTGCAGCTGTGGCATTAGGCGCGTGCATGATCGAAAAGCATTTCACGCTTAGCCGTAAGCTGCCGGGTCCAGATCATTCTTTCGGCATCGAACCGTCCGAATTGAAAGAGATGGTGCGTAAGTTACGGGAAATCGAGATGGCCATGGGTGACGGGATCAAGAATGGGCCACGTCTTGAAGAGCAGGAAATGTATGAGAAGGGTAGACGCAGCTTACATGCCGCGCGCGACATCAATGCCGGCGAGAAAATTGGTGAAGAGGATCTGATTGTGAAACGTCCTGGTTTGGGCGTTAGTCCCCGGGAACGCAATTTAGTAGTGGGGCGGATGGCTCGTGAGAGCATCCCGGCGGATCACTGGATTAGCTGGAATATGCTGGTCTAAAGAAATATGAGAAGCACACGCAAGGCCACGCAGAGTGTATTGGTAGTTGCGGCCCATCCCGACGATGAGGTACTTGGTTGTGGAGGCACGTTGGCTCGCATGGCCAGCGAAGGCCACGACGTACATTTGTTGCTGCTAGCGGATGGGGAGACCGCGCGTCCTCGCGTGAAGCCCTCAAGCAAGCTAGCCATTCGCAATGCCGCCGCCGATGCGGCCCGCGAAATTATGGGTTGCTCGTCAGTGGAAGTGCTGGGGTTGCCAGACAATCGGTTGGACAGTCTCGATTTACTAGACGTTGTAAAGCCCATCGAAGCTGCGGTACTGCGGTATGCTCCAGGCGTTGTTTTTACACACCATGCGGGTGATGTGAACATCGATCATCGCATTGCGCATGACGCAGTGTTGGCTGCATGTCGGCCGCAGCCCCACCATCCGGTTCGGCAACTATTGTTTTTTGAAGTCGCTTCATCAACTGAGTGGCGTCCACCAGCGTCCAGCTTGTCCTTTGTACCCAATTGGTTTGTCGATATCAGCGCAACATTGGATAAAAAATTAGCCGCTTTGCAGGCTTACGATTCCGAGCTGAGAGAGTTTCCGCATCCGCGATCCTTGAAAGGTATTGAAGCATTGGCGCGTTGGCGCGGCGCCACTATCGGAGTTGATGCCGCCGAATCATTTATTCTTGGTAGGAACATTGTCCGCTAAGTAGTCGTTTGAGAGATTGCCATCAAACTTTTTATCCTCATCCGAAATCTAAATTTACTCCTGAGCGGCTCGCGCGGCTTTATACTCGCTCATCTTCTTGGTCCCAGCGGTTATGGCGTGCTTGGTGGACTTGTTGCACTTCAGCAGATGTTGAGCTATTCCGCGCTCGGCATGCGAGAAGGTGTGTTGATACAGCTTTCCAAGCAAAAAGACGATGACCCCAGCCAGCCGGCAATTTATAGCAGCGCTATCGTATTCACTATCGCCATAGGGGTTTTGTTGCCGGTAGTGTGCACCACTTTGTGGGTCGCGGGCTATGCTCATGTGGATAGCAATTATCTTTTGATTTGCTTGATTGCTGGAACGACTGTGCTCAACGAAGTGCTTATCAATATCAATCGTTATGAAGCCAATCTCATGCGGGTGGCTTTCTGCGAAGTGTCATACAATGTGCTGATACTTGGATTGATCTTGATCTTGCATAAAATTGTGAGCGTGTCGCTTGTGCTCTCATTCATGCTTGCCGCGATCGCTTTTAGTGTTTCCATTTATCTCATGCGGCTGCGTTTCTTTTCATTGCGTAAGGTGTCCTGGCCAGTCGTCCAAAGTCTAATCGCTTCTGGTTTCCCATCCAGCGTTCTATCGGCCCTGCTTATCGTTCTCAATTTGATATTTATCCTGGTGGCACAACAGCATCTGCCTCAAACACAGGTGGGTCAGTTCGTATTCGCAAACAACATCGCTACGTTGCTTATGGTGAGCCTCAATGCGTTTTCCTGGGCAATGACCAGCCGTTCGATGAACGATTTGGCGACGGCTCATGAAGGGGAAAAGCGCAGGGCAAGTATTCTGCGTACCGATATGTATTTGCGTATCGGTTTGGCTGGCGCATTATTTCTGGCGCTAGCGGCTTCTTTCGGGCTGCCGTGGGTGACGGAACGTTATGCCGATTCGGGACGTTACGTTCTGCTATTTGTAGCGTTGCAAGCCTTCCAAATAATCATTTTTACCGAATTGAATTTCCTGATGATGAAAAATCGCCTTGGTGCATTGATTGCGATCTTCGCGGTGACCAATCTTGTTAATTTTCTATTGATCGAAGGGTTGTCCGGGCGCGCGCCCTTCTATGTGGTCATGATCGGGGCCATCTTTTGTACTACTATCGCTACGCTCGCGGTAATGAAGTACGCAACATACGCCGGACTAGACGACATCCGTGGCGGTACGAGGTACAGCAGTGTGCTTGCAATTCCGCTCATAGTGGTTTTGTTTTATTCGGTTGGAGTGATCGGGGCGATGATTGTCGCCGGATTATTTTTGGTTTCAGTAGTGTTTTCGTATCGGAAAGATCTATTGGCATTGCTGGCTTAATAATGGAAAACCATACTAATGCGGTGTTTTTGCCGGATCCCATTGAGATTGAGCGTGCGCGTCGGCTAGAAAGCCGCGCAAACCAGGGCCTTAGAAGCGAAGGTTTTTTGCGAGATTCGCTCGCGCCATTTGCCGGCACTTCTCTGGCTTCAAGAGCACAGGCTGCATACGAATATGCAAAAGCGATAAAATATACCCATGCTGGACTGAGTTCTGCTGCTTACCTCGCTCATCCTATAAGCGTGGCTTGCATGACGCTAGAGTTGCTAAGTCCGCCCGACGAAAACGCAACGGTATTGGCGTTGTTGCACAATGTATTCGAAGTATCCAGTGTTCCAGAACAGCACATCGTCGAGCGTTTCGGGCAGTCATGCGCAGACGCAATTAAGGTTCTTACTGTGGATCGCACCCAGACTTCCCGCGACTATACGATTGCTTACTATCACAAGCTAAGTCAGCTGCCTCGCTGGGCACGTGTCGTCAAGGTATTTGACAAGCTTGACAATTTATTTGTGCTTGGACTGAATCCGGATGAGCAAACCAGGGCGGCATATCTGGCCGACATTGAAGCGTTTATTTTGCCGATGGCGGCTGTCGATATGCCGCATTTGTTGCAATACCTTAAGTTGCTGATAGCGGATTGTCGTAAAGTAGGCTTTATCGATATCGGTACATTTAAATCATAGTAAATTGTGGAAGTGAAATGGATCTCGGCCTGAAGAACAAAGTGGCGCTGGTAACCGGAGCGAGCAAGGGCATCGGCAAAGCAGCGGCTCTCGCATTGGCAGCAGAGGGTTGTCGCGTATGTATCGTCGCCAGGACGGCAGAATCCTTACAAGCTGCTGCTGCTGAAATTCGAGACGCCACGAACGCTCAGGTGATTGCTATACCCGGCGACCTCGCCGAAAGTGCGTTTATTGATTCGCTGGTAAAGCGCATCGGCGATCAATTGGGTGATATTGACATACTTGTAAACAATGCTGGTGGTCCGCCCCCCGGCACGTTCCTTGAGCACGATGATGCATTGTGGCTGAAAACGCTGAATCAGAATTTTATGAGCGTGGTGCGTCTATCGCGCGCGATCGTTCCATCGATGAAACGAAAACAGTGGGGACGCATCTTGTGTGTAACTTCGACCATTGCCAAGGAGCCTACGTCACCAATGGTGCTTTCCGCGAGTGCACGTGCGGCGGTGTCTGCATTTACCAAAGCAATTGCAGGAGAGCTGGCGTCGTTCAATATCACGGTAAACACGGTCTGTCCGGGTGGTGTCCAGACTGAAAGAGTTGAGACTCTCATGCAAGCCACAGCACAACGTGAGGGTAAGTCATTTGAAGATATTCTCGAGCGTAGCGTGTCGCTCATTCCTATGCAGCGCTTCGCGAGCACCCAGGAACTGGCGGAAGTGATGGTATTTCTGTCTTCTCAACGGGCAAGCTACGTCACCGGTGTTACGTTAATGGTCGATGGCGGTTTGACGAAAAGCATTTTTTAAGATGGTAGCGCTGTTTCAGGCGGATATTTTTTCGGTTGCTTCTCCGCGTTTTTCGATTGCATCCTTGGCTGCAGTTGAGCAGGTGCGGAACGTTGGGGAGAAGTGCTATCCGCATGCCCTATCTCGAATAGAGACTATCGAGCAATTCGGTGGCAGCGAGGTAAATTCCAACAATTTCAAGCTCAGATCCGGCAGTCGGCAGTACTTGTTGAAGCGGTTGCCCGCACGATTAGATGCTGCTCTGTTGCAGCGCCAGCTCGGACTAATGATATGGTTGCGAGACGAATGTCATGTTGCCGTGCCGCAAATATTGCTCAGCTCAAGTGATGAAGTGCTCGCCAATGAAAGCGGCTTCCATTGGTGTCTTTTCGATTTCATCGATGGAAATTTTTTCTGCGGCGGGATCAACCAGCTTACGGCCACTGCATACCAAATAGGACTGTTACAATCTGCCTTAAGTAGGCACCCGCAGACTTTGATGCCACCAGTCAGATGGCAATACCTAACCGATGACCATGCCGAAACCCTTAAAGATGTGGCTGCCAATAGAAAAAAATGGGCGGAGATATTTGGGCCGGCAGTTGCGGCTGAATTATCCAGTGGTTGGGAAGGCGTGCTACGTAGCGAAGCAGAGCTGGTAGAAAATAAGATGCAGGTTCAAACGATGGTGTGCAATGCGTGCCACTGCGATCTTCATCCTCACAATATATTGATGGCTGAGGATCGGCCGGTAGCGTTTATCGACTTCGAGTCCTTTACCTGGATGCCGGTACCGGCTGCATTGGGTTTCGCCGCCTATAAATTAATTAAGCAGCACGCGGTGTCGCAAGCCATTAGTGCAAGTGGCCATGGCCAAATCGCACGAGCGACGGAAGAGTTTTGCGAATACTTAGAGCAAGGGGGCGCGCTCGGCGTCGATCAACACGCGATGCGTCTTATGGCCATTGCGGAAATATTTCGGCGAATGATAGTGGTATTAAGGTTGAATCTGCGAGAGCGCAACACCACTTGGAATCATGTCTTGAAAATGCATTTGGCCGGCTTGGAAGAGATCGATCTAATCTTCAGCCCGAAGAGTTCCGCACGAAGGTGAGGAAAAAATGAGCAAGGAAGAGCTTGCCGTACTACGGCGGTTGCTTTACGAGCCAACGGTTTATCCCGTGAACGGAGCGTATCGCCGAAGCCTCGTTAGATCGCTAGCAACTGTTGTGTATCTATTCATTAAATCGCGGCCGTGCGGAAGCCGAATTTCCACGAACCCTAAGGCCGAGGCGTTGTGTTTTGGCGCATTTAAGAACGAATCAAGCGCGCTGCAGCGAGCGATCAACAAGAATCCGGGCTGGCAAGAGATAAGGGTTAATCTTCAGGATTTGGAAGGGCTGGACTGGCGATCTGTATTCGATCCGGCAATTCGATCGCTGCCAGGCTTTCTATGGAAAACCTATAAAGTCGCTGGTTGGGTGGGTATGCGGGATTTCGCCTATCCGTTCATCGGTTATCTGGTATTCGTTCACTTGCGATTCGAGTTTCACAATTTGCCCAGCAAGCCACGCATTGTGACGACCAATCTTATGCATCCACTTTCGGTAGGAATTCATTTGGCGGCACGTGATGCTGGTCTATCGACAATATTTTGGGAGCACGCGATGACGCCTAGAATAGTTGCGCGTGATATGGGGTACGAGGAGTACTACGTTAACTGCTCACATACGCGGATGAGCTTTATCGAGGCGGGCGTTCCCGAATCTCGCGTAAAGTTGATTGAGTCGTCTGTAGATCTTGTCCCGACACCGCTTACGGGCATGGTGTTGACTCGTATTGGCGTATCCGTCAATGATCTGGACGATCTCGCAGATGTGGAGCAAGTAGTGATGTTGCTTGGCCGTTTGCAGCGTACGTGTATTCTACGCGTGCATGATTCCGACAAACGATTCCATGAGCTAAAAAAACTAGCGGCCAGACATTCAATTGAGCTGTCTAATGCGGCGCATAGCCGAATCACCGACTTCATGCGCGAGGTTGATCTCGTCATTGCAGGCAATTCCAATGTGGTATTGGATTGTCTTAGGGCTGGGATGCGTGTTATTTATTATTGGCCCGGTGATCCTACGCTGTTTGATTACTACGGTATCGTAACGGCGGCACGCTGCGAATATGCCACCAATATGGCCGATTTGGCCAGAAAGCTGGGTCCAACTGAGGGTGCAGCCACATTTCCCCTAAATACAAACTACAGCGCTGATAAAGATATACATGCAAGAATTTGAAGTTAGTAGAACAGCCGGAGCTTATTCACTTGCTGAAGCTAAACGGAAGTTCGCCAAGTTCGGGCTGATTGTTCTCAAAGAATATATCGAGCGGGAAACTCGTGACGATATCAGACATATCCTGACGCGACGACTCGAGAGTGAGCGTCAAAAAGGTGGAGTATTGAAGTTATCAGAATATCCTAAGGCCGATTTTTTGCTTGGTGACATCTTGGCGGTTAGGGAGTTGTCCAAATACGACTATGTATTCTTCAAGCCGGAGCTAGTGAGTCTCGCCAAACACCTGCTGAATACCGAGGAGTTGGTCTACTATGGCGATTCTTCAACACAGTTCGATGCGGCGGCACGGGGGTTTCACAAAGATCACGTCGAACGCACCAACGCAAATACCGACGATTGGGTGGGTGATTATGGCTTGATACGCTGTGCCTTTTATTGTGAGGACCATTCGCGGCATTCTGGAGGATTAAAGGTACGGATTTCGTCGCAAAATGTAGAGAGTTGCCGTGATCCGCGTGATCCGAGCAAGATTAGTCATCATGCAGGTAAAGCGGTTGATGTGAAAAGCGAGTACGGTGATCTGATTATTTGGAGTATGAGGCTGACACACAGCGGCAATTATCGAAAATTAAAATTTCTTTCCAGGCTGTGCTTGCATCCGCGTATCGAGAGTAAGTTACCTAATTTTTTGGTGGTGCCGGAACAGATGCGACGATATTTTATGTCCTGCGCATTTGCACGGCCGGGTAATCATCTGCAGCATTACATCAAGAATATGCTTAGGCGCGATCAGGACTATCGTCAATACTTGGAGCGGGCACGTAATGCCGACGCCGCAAGCCAGTTTCTTAGCACGCGCAAGGTCACGTTCCTGCAGCCCTGCGATTATTATGCGAGCCTGGATACAAACGATTGACCTGTTTGTCGTTGGGCGAAGTTAATTAATAATGAATAATCGATTGATTGCAGCGTGAAACATCGCCGCAATGGGTTTTTACGGAATTGTATATATCCAATCGACGCGCAGCCGGAAATAAGTTTCTTCAAGTTGTATCAAAATCGGTCCGGTTATAGATATTTTCTGCAGTGGATCAAAGCCAGCAAATTTTTAGATTGGTTAATGGACGATAATGTATGCGCTCTAGAAATCGGCAAGCCTGTGCGAGTCAATATTTGGTTTGTAAAACATGATTGTTTTCGACGGAATTATATTTAGTTCTAAAAATAAATCGGGCGGAATTAGCGTGTATTTCCGCGAAATGCTGCGTGAAGCGTCTCTGGCGGCGGAGCAGATACAGGTGGTGGTGCACGACAAAAGCATTAAGCCTGACGATCTACATGTCAAGCCAGAACAACTGTTGTTCAGGCCGCCGCGACTACTAGAGCGCTCGCGGTCGTTGTCGAATCTGCCGCCGGGCTTGCTTCATTCCAGTTACTACAGGACATCACGTCAGTCTAATGTACGCAATATCGTGACCGTTTACGACTTCACTTACGAGAAATTTTCCACTGGCATTCGAGCGGCGTTTCATACTCGCCAGAAGCGTCATGCCATCATGCGTTCGGACGCGGTCATTTGCATTTCGAATAACACCTGCCGGGATTTGCAGCAGTTCGTTCCGGATTATCCGGCAGAAAAAATATTTGTCACGCATCTTGCTGCCAGTGGTCATTTCGAGCCCCTGGAAAGTACTGCGGTCACGCTTACAAGTAGCTCATTTGTTCTGTTCGTCGGTGGTCGCGCGGATTACAAGAATTTTTCCACGGCAATTCAGGCGTTGAAGTTAATCGATGACGTTGCACTGATATGTGTTGGTGGCGGGGTGTTTAGCGCCCAGGAGCGTGTTTTGCTGGATGCAGCTCTCGCGGGAAGATATTTCCACGCAGGGTCCATAAATTCAGCCATGCTCAATGAGTTTTACAATGCCGCAATTTGCCTGCTTTATCCTTCGCTGTACGAAGGTTTTGGCATACCTCCGTTGGAAGCGATGCAGGCTGGGTGTCCGTTCGTTGCGCTCAACCGTTCCTCGGTTCCTGAGGTGGCTGGCGATGCGGGCATTCTGCTTGATGATTCCGATCCGCAACTGTTTGCAGACGCAATCAATGAGTGTCGAATCGCCGCAAGCCGTGCAAAGTTACGCGCGCGTGGCTTCGAGCAGGCAGCCAAGTTCTCATGGAATAAAACATTCAACGAGACTTCACATATCTATCGTCAGCTCCTAAATCGCTTCTAACTTGAACTTGCTTCGTTTCATACGAATCTTGTACGTGCAGCAGTAATGCTTTTTTATTCGTATCCATTCATTCTTTTGTATTTGCCTGTCGTGCTGGCGGGATTCTTCTGGTCGGCGAAAATTTCTCATCGACTGGCGGCGGCTTGGTTGGCAACGGCTTCTCTATTTTTTTATGGCTATTGGAACCCGCGCTTTCTCGTGTTGATATTGGCTTCGATCACATTCAACTACGCAGTTGGCTATTGTATTGCTGCACGAAAATGGCCGGCCATGGCCAAGGCGCTACTGGCTTCCGCGATTGCGGTTAATCTTGCGGTGTTAGGCTATTTTAAATATACAAATTTTTTCATTGCAAACGCCGATGAATTGTTCCATGTCCATTGGGTATTGAAAGACATCGCATTGCCACTTGGCATTTCGATTTTTACATTCACACAGATCGCTTTTATCTGCGATGTCTATCGTGGTGTTGCGGCGGAATACAGCTTTATTCATTACGTGCTGTTTGTAACCTATTTTCCGCATCTCGTGGCTGGACCGATCATTCATCATAGACAAATCATGCCGTGCTTCGATGATGCACAGACTTATCGCGTGCGCGCTGAAAACATCGCTATTGGTGCGCTAATTTTTACTATTGGGCTGGCGAAAAAAGTTCTATTGGCGGCAAGTTTCGCAGAGTATGCGGATCCCATATTCGACGGCGCCAACAAGGCGCTACAACCTAGCTTCTTTGTCGCGTGGCTTGGAATATTGGCATATACATTACAAATCTATTTTGATTTTTCCGGTTATTCGGATATGGCCATCGGCTTATCGCGTCTGTTTGGCATACGTCTGCCGGAAAATTTCAATTCGCCCTACAAATCGCAGAACATCATAGAATTCTGGCGGCGTTGGAATATCACGCTGTCGCACTTTCTGCGCGACTATCTCTATATTCCGCTAGGTGGTAATCGCAAAGGCGGCCTGCGACGGCATGCAAATTTGATCATCACCATGCTGCTCGGTGGTTTATGGCATGGTCCAAATTGGACTTTTGTAGCTTGGGGTGGGCTCCATGGGTTTTATCTTGTTATAAATCATGCATGGATTTCTCTGGGGGCGCGCTACGGAATCGCAATGAAGCGCCAGAACCTGCTTTATCGAGTTACGTGCACTATCGTTACCTTTCTGGCAGTAATGGTGGCATGGGTTTTCTTTCGCACGGAATCGTTCGAAGCCGCCGCCCGCTTGATACGGGGTACGGTCTCTTTCGGCGACATGGCGACGTGGCGCTATTTCTTTTCTGATAATTCGATTACTACTTTCGGCTATTGGCTACCACCGGATAGCGCCTTTTACAGGCTCACCTTACTAGGGATTGGCTTAGTGGTGGTCTGGGGTGCTCCTAATACTCGAGTCTTGATCGAAAATATACGGATGAGTGATACGCCCCGGCAATTTGCGACTATCGGCGCAGCTTGCTTTTGGATTTTTTTGCTGACCGTAGTTAGCGCCTCTCGCGAGATGGCTCAATTTATCTATTTCAATTTTTGAGCATGCTGCGTAAATTGCTCTTCACATTATTGGGCTTCGTCGGATCGGTCGTGTTGCTGGAAGTCATATTGCATATGTTTCCTGTCGCGACTGGCTATGGCTACGGGCCAGTCGATGCCGCCAATCCGATTCTGCAAGGAACAGCTTTCGCGCCCTACACATATTCTTTGGGCTGGAATTTTAGACGGGTTAGTCATGGCACTCTGAATAATGAGGGTTTCATTTCAGACCGGAATTACGGGCCAAATGGAGGCGATAGTGTGGTCGTAGTGGGTGATAGCTATGTGCAAGCGGCTGCGGTACCCGAGGGTTTGAATCTACACGCGCAATTAGCGGCGAGGCTTCGGCCTGTGGAAGTCGCCGGCCTCAGTAGGGCGGGTGGCTCTTTACCTGACTACCTTGCTATGGCTCGTTGGGGGGTTGACCGGTACCACGCTGGTGTATTAGTGGTGCTGATTGTTAGTGGAGATGTAGCGGATAGCGTCAATCCCAAAGCGGGCGGCTATTACTTTCAGCAGACTGTGCAAGGATATGTGAATACCCGCATCGACCGCGCGAAGCTTGGCAATGTACAGCAGACATTGAATAGATCGATGTTATTTCGGTATCTCTACGATAATTTAGCGTTTACCGTGAATTTTCCAGAGCGTCCGCAAGTGCCGACGATTGCGGTGGCTGGCGATGCGGCAAGATTGGAGAGGTATCGCCAAATCTGCAAATTCTTCCTCGATCAGTTGGTGCTGATCATGCCGCCGGAAAAAATCGTGTTACTGATCTACCCAGGCAGGAGGGCCGGCTCTTTCGTATATGACACGGATGTGAATGTAATGCGAGACAGTGCGCAGCAGCGCGGGTTCCGTGTTCTTAATCTTGGGCCGTTATTTGCGACTTATGAGGAACACAATCGGCACCGCTTGGACGCATCACCGATCGATTCGCATTGGAATGCTCTTGCGCAGCAAGTCGTAGCGGATGAGCTGGCGCCGCAACTCCATGACATACTAAGCAAGTAGTCCGAACATCTTTTATCGTGGCGCCACGCATAATTTCTACAGTAATGATTTTTCTAATGACGGCGGCGCTGCCGGTCTCCGCCGCGCTTGTAGCCAGTAATCATTCACTATCGTTGTTGGCAATATTAATCTGCATTGTTACTGCCATACCGTTGCTGTTGACAAGTAAATTAGACCTGTTTGCACCGTGGAACTACATGTTTTACTACGTGCTGCTGAATGTACTGTTGCGATCGATATTTATCGATTTCGAGGTCAATGGCGACGTCACCAATATCAATGGCATCTTTTATTTGGATAAACCTCAACGGTTTATGGTCGAGTCCACCGCGACCATGCTACTAGGATTCACGTTCCTTACCCTGGGATATCTCGGAACTTCGAACAAACCGCTGCAGTTTAAGTACCGAATTTTCAATGCCGATTCCTACGACAATGGGCGTTTCAAGTCGGCAGTAACGTTGATGCTCATGATCTCGATGCTGTCTTTTGTGGCATTTTTCCGTCTCACCTTTACTAGTGTCGGCGACTTCGCGATTGAAATGTTATCGCAACATCGAGGGCTGTCAGAGGATATCAGTGAATATAAGGCTTACGGATATTTACGATTGCTCATCGGTCTTTCGAACATCGTGGTCTATCTTACCTACGTGCAGCTAAAGACCACGCACGTGGACAAAAGTTACTATCGCGTGATATTTCTGCTTGGAATGGGAGTATCTATTGCTATGGCGTTTTATAGCCAGAGCCGTGCGGCCTTGATTTTTTCCCTTCTAAATCTAATTTTCATTAACTATTATCTTCGCGATCGTCGTTTCCCTTGGAGGGCATTCACGCTCGTCACGCCGGCCGCTATGGCTTTGTTCGTAGTTACCTCGAGTTTTCGCGGCGGCAGCGGAGTTAGTCTCGACTCAGGAGTTACACCGATGACGGTCATAGCTCCTATTGTACTGAATAACGGCGGTATCGACGCCAGCAAGACTGGGCATGTGATCGATTATGTAGACGATACCCAGGACTACAAGTTCGGGCAAACATTGGTGCAGTTTATCGTGGCGGTAGTGCCGCGGCAGCTATGGGTAAATAAACCGGTAAATCTGGATACATTTGTCGGCGAGAAAATTTATGGTGCCGAAACCTTCGGCGCATCGGCGGTGCCGCCAGGGTTCTTCGCCGAGATGTATTTGAATTACTGGTATGCCGGAATCGTCTTCGGTGCAATAGCGCTTGGTGCGGTGATGAAGAAGATTCAAAATGCCCTCACCGCTAATAAAGACAATCGTAACTTCATTTTGATTTATGTAGTTGCTTTGCAGTCATTTGGCATGAGTGTACTGGGGAGCGGCGTTTCCTCTACGATCATGGGCGTGCTGATGTCAGGCATCCCTCTGTTGCTTGTGCTGAATCTTGTGACGCTTAAACGAGAACTGCCGCCATTGGATAATTCCGCTTTAGCATCGCCAAGCGTAATTTCCGACACGGGCATTTTTGATAATCATTCAAGATAAGCATGCCCGAATCCGCAACCAAAAAGAAAATTACCATTGTTAGTGCTCACGAAGGTGCGGCTACGTGGGTGAGTTTGTGCCGTTTCATCGAGGAGAGCTCGAACTACGAAGTTCGCTCCTTCCACCAATATGATGATAGGAGCTATCGTTCGGCACGTTCGACTTGGCACAGGCTGATGCTGCGATTAAGTACCTTTGTGATTTTTCCAATGCGTTTTCTTTGGCATGTAAGGCGCATTCAGAGGGATTGTGATGCGCTGGTGGTGGTTACAAGTCCGTTTTTCATGCCAATTTTGGCGGCGCTGCTTGTCGATAGCAGAGACACCAAGATTATCGTTCTGATGAATGACATTTATCCTGAAGCTCTGGTGATGAAAGGCTTATTGAAGAGAGGTGGAGTAATTGAGCGCTTCATGAAGCGAGCTTTTGCTCGTGCCATCAATAAAATACATGCAATCGTCTTTATCTGCGAACACCACAAGAGTTTTATTGCCAAGGATATGGCTCTGCCGGTGCTGGCTCCTATCATTCCTGTCTCGGCGCATTCCGATCCGTTTCACAATCGGATTCCGGCTAAAGGCGGTGTTCCTGTTGAAGTTCTCTATTGTGGAACTCTGGGACACATGCACGACACGTCGACATTTCTGAGTTGGCTGGAGGGCGAATGTGGCGACGGTACCGACATGAAGTTTTCTTTTTATACAAGCGGTGCGTCCAAACAGAAATTTGAATCCGAAATTAGAACATTGGCTGAGCGCAAAAAATCGAAAATGCAAATCTTACTTGGAAACTCACTGTCCGAGTTGGAGTGGGTGGAAGTGATGAAGCGGGCGCAGGTGGGTTTAGTATTTCAGGACGCCGGCTCCGGAAAAGTCATATTTCCCAGTAAGGTTGCTAGCATCCTAGCTTCCGGTCAGGCTGTACTGGCTATAGCGGATATGGATTCGGATATTGCCCGTCTTGTTCTAAATAATGATTGTGGTTGGGTAGTATCACCATGCGACGTCGATGCATTCAGTGATTGCATGGGCCGTATCATTGAGCCGGAGCTCTTAAAAACGAAACGGCTCAATGCATTCAATATTGGCCATGCTTTGTTTGGTAAACCTGCTGTGGCCCGGCAGTGGGTGTGTCTGTTTGATAGTATGTTCATCATGCAAAACTCTGCTTCGTAGGTTGTCTGCTAGTATGTCCGGTATTCTTTTTTTTCGATCGGATTGCGAGTCTGACCTCCCGAGAACTGAGGATTCGTCGAAGATTGATGATCTGTTAGAAGTTTGGAGGCCCACGCTTCGCGAATTTGGACCGCCTGGCACTGCGCTCTTTCCGTTTTGCCTCTGGTGGGTTTTTCATTGGACCAAGATATTTGGGAACGATGGGTATCGTATCTTCCTGCTAAAAGACCATGGAGAGCTTGTGCATCGGTCTTGCTTGTTTCCTCCATATTTTCGATTTCCATTTATGCGGCCGAATGATATGCAGGTCGGTGACATATGGACGGCAGAGTCAAGGCGCGGCAAAGGAATGGCGGCTGAAGTCCTGAGGCAAATACTCCGGGACCTCTCGGGAATTCGCGTATGGTATTTATGCGAATCAGAAAACATAGCATCAGTGCGACTCGCAAGATCTGCCGGAATGACTTTGTACGCAGTTGGCCTGCGCACTTCCAAATGGGGAATGTCCTTGTTTGGTCGGTTTGAAATACAGACGTTAGTATAGTTGTCGATGAGGGGCCTTCGATAATTGTTAGCTTAAGGCGCAGGTAAGTTTCCGCCGGAAAGCGCGCCGTCGACAGAGGGTTGGTTGTGTTTAATGTGAGGTTTTAAGTTCGAGAGTGCGTGAGCCAAGCTCGGAAGCCGCGGCAGATTTGGTTTTCAGCCGTTGCGCCTTTCTTAGAGCCGAAGTATTTGGATTGATATCTTTATTTTGCGGTTGAGATGAAAAATGGGGAATCATAAGCAGGTCGCTTTTTTTGACTATCCGGCACTTTTTTCGGAGCTGAAGTCTGAGATCATGTCTGCGGTGCAAGATGTATTCGCGCGTGGCGCTTATATCATGCAGAGCGACTTATTGAATTTTGAGAAGGAGCTTGCTGCCTATGTTGGGGTAAAACATGTATTGGGTGTCGCCGACGGAACGATGGGACTTTTGCTGCCGCTTTTAGCGTTGGATTTGAAGCCCGGTGACGAGGTGATTGTGCCATCGCATACTTTTGTGGCTTCTGCTTCTGCAATTCATCATGCGGGAGGAACGCCTGTGTTGGCCGATTGTGGCAAGGATCACCTGATCGATCCGGCTTCGATTCGGCAGCTACTGACTAAAAGAACGCGTGGAATTATGCCGGTCCAACTTAATGGTAGGACCGCCAATATGGATGCCATCGGCGCAATTGCACAAGAACATGGATTGTTTATCGTTGAGGATTCGTGCCAGGCGCTCGGTTCGAAATTCAAAGGACAATTTGCAGGTACGTTCGGTGCCGCGGGTTCGATCAGTTTTTACCCATCCAAAACATTGGGATGTTTCGGTGATGGCGGCGCCATCATTACTAATGACGACGCGTTGGCGGAAAAGCTAAACATGTTGCGTGACCATGGGCGTGGTCCCGATGGCGCAGTATGGGCTTGGGGGTTCAATTCACGACTTGATAATGTACAGGCGGCCATTCTGCGTATCAAATTGAGACACTATGACGCGTATGTTGCGCGCAGACGCGCAATCGCCGCAATGTATCAAGAACGATTGGGGGATCTCAAAGCCTTATTGTTGCCCCCCGCGCCAGGTTCGGAAGCAGAGCATTTTGATATTTTTCAGAACTATGAGATCGAAGCAGAACGCCGAGACGAACTTCGCTCTTATCTTGAGAGCCAAGGTGTGAGGACCATTATTCAGTGGGGTGGAAGGGTAATTCATCAGTTCTCCAAGTTAGGGTTCACCGCGCCCTTACCCTATGCTGAAGCGATGACAAAGCGCTTCATGTTGTTGCCGATGAATACAGCGCTAAAGAATGAGGACGTTGAATACATTTGTGATTGCATCCGGGCCTTCTATGGATAATTCGACACTGTAAGTTTGTATTCTGGTTTGTATGTGTGGGGAGTTACGATGTCAGGGCATCAGCCTATTAATGTAGCTGGAGGACTAAGGACCTCTGCGGAGCAAGAGGAAGCGGGCCGTAATCGAGTCTGCTTCGAGCGAAATCCATCTTCCTGGGAATCAAAACTAGAAAATTTTCCGAAGTATGTTCGTCGGCAAAACATTACGCGTTTTCTCGCGCTTTATGAAATCTTCAAGCTTGTTCTCCCGATAAAGGGCTCAATTGTTGAATGTGGCGTAAATCATGGATTCGGCCTAATGACGTGGGCAAAGCTATCGGCAATCTTGGAGCCGGTTAATTTAACTCGACGCGTTTATGGGTTTGACACTTTTGAGGGATTTCCCTCTGTATCAGACAAGGATCGTTCTGCAGCAAGCAACCACGTTAAAATTGGCGACTTATATGCTGACTCACATGATGAGTTACTTGAATTGGCGGCAGTTAACGACAGTACTCGCTTCTTGGGTCACGTGCCAAAAGTAAAACTGATTAAGGGAGATGCTTGTAAAACGATTCCAAGTTTTATTAAGGAGTCTCCGCACGTGTTGGTCAGTCTGCTATATATGGATTTCGATTTATATGAGCCTACCCGCATAGCGTTAGAGCACTTTCTACCGCGAATGCCTAAAGGGGCAATAGTTGCGTTTGATGAACTCGATAATCCATTGTGGCCGGGGGAGACACAAGCAATGCTTGAGTTTTTGGACAAGTACAAGCTAAAACTGCAAAGGTTGCCGTTTGACCCATATATAGCGTTTGCTGAAGTTGGCTAACGCCGGAGTTTTGATGGGTAACGAGGGCGAATCATTGAATCAGTCTACTGAAGATTTTGCATTGCGTATTCGACGTCATGCTTTGCGTATGACAAGCCGTGGTGGAAGTTCGCACATTGGTTCTGTGTTTTCTATGGCTGACATAGTTGCGGTCCTTTATGGGCGCATCATGAACATTGATTCCTTGCAGCCACGATTGCCCACACGCGACAGGTTTATTTTAAGCAAGGGACATGCCGGCGCTGGTGTCTATGCCGCATTGGCTGAGCGAGGTTTTTTCCCCGTTGATCAATTGGATGCCCATTGTGCAAATGGTTCGGTGATGAGCGGTCATGTTTCCAGCAAGGGAATTCCCGGGGTCGAGCTTTCAACCGGGTCCTTGGGTCATGGCTTAGGTATTGGTGGGGGTATGGCGTATGCGGCGAAATTGCGCGAGGCTCAGCATCGAGTTTTTGTTCTTATGAGTGATGGAGAGTGCGATGAGGGCTCCAATTGGGAGGCCATTCAATTTGCTGGCCATCATCGTTTGGGGCGGCTTATTGTGATTATCGACTATAACAAAATGCAGAGCCTCAAGGGCACCGAGGAGACGTTGGGCCTTGAGCCATTTGTCGACAAGTGGCGAAGTTTCCGCTGGGAGGTTGCGGAGGTTGACGGGCACAATCACCAGCAACTTATAGGAGCGTTGTTGCCGCAACGCTCATGGACGGCGCCTCCTCTTTGTGTGCTTGCGCACACGACAAAGGGCAAGGGGGTTTCGTTCATGGAAAACAGCGTACTTTGGCACTATAGAACTGCGCGCGGAGAAGAGTTTGATGCGGCTGCAATCGAATTGAGGATGCAGCCATGAGGAATGCTTTTATCCGCCGCTTGATGGAAATTGCTGAACTCCGAAAAGATATTGTTCTGATTACGGGAGATCTCGGCTTTGGAGTTCTCACGGAATTTGAACAGCGATTCCCCAATCAATATATCAATGCGGGTGTTGCTGAGCAAAATATGACAGCGGTGGCTACGGGCATGGCGCTGGAGGGTTACATTACCTTCACGTATTCCATAGGAAATTTCCCCACTCTTAGATGCTTGGAGCAGATTCGCAATGACGCTTGTTATCACGGAGCGAGTCTTAAAGTTGTAAGCGTGGGGGGCGGTTTTAGTTATGGCTCGCTTGGCATGTCGCATCACGCGACAGAGGACTTGAGTATCATGCGAGCGCTACCCGGAGTGCTAGTTTGTTCACCCGGCAGCGCTTTTGAGACGGAGCATGTGATCGATGCAATCGTTGCGCATAACGGGCCTGCCTATTTACGCCTCGAGCGTGCGGCTCCGGATTATAAGGACGATCCGTCTGTCCCATTCCTATTCGGCAATGCGCGCAAAATTCGCGAGGGAAGTGATGTCACTTTGGTGGCAGCTGGCGGCGTTGTTGCAGAAGCGGTATTGGCTGCTGACGACCTCCGCAAATATGGAATCGGTGCGCGAGTCCTCAGTATTCATTCCGTGAAGCCGTTGGATAAGGCGGCGATTCTTGCTGCTGCCACAGAAACTGGCGGGATCTTTACTATTGAGGAAAATTCCATTCTGGGTGGGCTAGGTGGGGCGGTTGCAGAAATATGCTTAGAGCATGAAATTCGCCCAAGGATATTTCGGCGTCTTGGAATAAAAGACTCATACGTTTCCGTTGTTGGCGATCAGTCTTATTTGCGTGCTCATGTAGGATTGGATCATGCCTCGATAGCGGCGGCGGTTAAAACGTTGTTGCGATCACCTGTTGATAACACGAATTAAATGGCGGAGCTTGTTGAGTGATGAAGAGGGCAATGGATGTTATTGTTTCGTTGGTAGCGTTGGTCATTTGCTCACCTCTGTTGTTGTTGATCTCACTATTGATATTTTTATCTGACTTTCATTCGCCGTTTTACGTGGCACCTAGGATGGGAAGGTCTGGGCGACCTTTTAGCATGGTCAAATTTCGATCTATGGTTGTCAACGCCGATAAAAGCGGCGTGACTTCAACCTCAGCGACGGATAGGCGCATTACGCCAATCGGACATTTTGTGCGTCGTTATAAGCTTGATGAGCTTGTGCAGCTTTGGAATGTTTTGAAAGGGGATATGTCTCTGGTTGGGCCTCGTCCAAATGTAAAAAGTGGCACAGATGTTTATACTGCTTTCGAGAAGGGACTGCTGAGTGTAAGGCCGGGCATTACCGACTTTGCGTCCATAGTTTTTTCTGACGAAGGTGAGATTCTTAGGCCTTACGCAGATGCGGATTCGGCGTATGACCAACTAATTAGGCCTTGGAAAAGCCGCCTTGGCGTGTTTTACATTGAGAAGCAGAGCATATTGCTCGATTTCAAATTAATCTGGCTAACCCTGGTAGCAATTGTTTCGCGTCCGGCGGCGTTGAGTTTAATTGTCGGTTTGCTTCAGAGTTATGGAGCGCCACTGGATCTTGTTCGCGTATCTGCCAGAAAAGAACAGCTTGTTGCGACGTCACCTCCCTTGTAAATAATTAAATTGAGCAAAGAGGTCTATATGATTGTTAGTAATTGTGAGAGGGCTCTCCTTCTGTCGTATTGAGCTAGATAACTGTTGAGTTGCTCTGTTTAGACTGCCTGTTTGCTCATTGCTTTTGACAAATTAGTTGAAAACGACTTTTTGGTTGCTTATCAAGGAAATGAAGTTGTGACGAGCACGATGCCGAGACGGCTAGAGGGATTTGTAAAATGGGTGTTAGAGCTGCCGCGTACACGTAAACGATTGCTGATGCTCGCAGTTGATGCGACATGCATTCCGTCTGCACTTTGGTGTGCCGAGACCCTTCGATTGGGTACTGTCTATCACTTAACCTCAGTTCAAGTATGGTTGTACGCAGTCGCTTTAATGAGCGCAGTGTGGGTTTTTGCCCGGCTTGGACTGTATCGTGCAGTCATTCGTTATATCGGACCCAAAGCGCTTGCGACTGTTACTATTGGAGTAACTATTTCTGTCGTTCTCACTGGTTTATTCAATCTGTTACTGCCGGTGAGGGTACTATCCCTAGCTACATTGGGTATTTATTGGGCGATTGCTTTGGTTTATGTCGGTGGCAGTCGTTTTCTGGTTCGTGGATTGGTTAACTATCGTAGTCTGCCGAGGACGCTGCGCATCGTCATTTACGGGGCAGGTACTGCAGGTGTCGAACTAGCACGTGCCTTGTCGCGTGGCCATCAATTTAGTCCAGTCGCTTTTGTTGACGACAGCAAATCTTTGCAGGGAAGTGTAGTTGCGGGATTTGAGGTTTTTTCACCAAGAGTTATACCGGAACTAATTCGTGATGAGGGCGTGTCGGCGATACTGCTGGCTTTACCTTCTTTGTCACGGCGACGACGACAGGAGATTCTAAGCGGTCTAGAACCATTGGGAATCAGGGTCCAGACAGTTCCCGATTTCACCGATATAATCACTGGCTCCGCAACAGTCGAAGATGTTCGCGACGTTGATGCGAATGATTTGCTGGGCCGTGATCCAGTAGCTCCCAATGAAACTCTATTGGATGCGTGTATCCGTAATAAGGTTGTGATGGTTTCGGGCGCTGGTGGATCGATCGGGTCGGAACTCTGTCGGCAGATCATTAGATTAGCGCCAGTGCGGCTTGTGCTTTTCGAAGTGTCGGAAGTTGCGCTTTACAACATCGATAAAGAACTTCGCCTGTTGGTAGACCACTTGCAAGTCAATGTCGAAGTGGTAGCTTTGCTAGGAAATGCACATCACCGGCAACGCATTCAGGAAATATTGACGGCATACACTGTACAAACCGTCTACCACGCCGCTGCCTACAAACACGTGCCTATCGTTGAGCACAATATCGTTGAAGGTATTCACAACAACGTTTTTGGCACCTGGTACGCCGCAGAGGCAGCGATTGAAGCAAAAGTCGAAACGTTCGTTTTGATCTCTACCGACAAAGCCGTCAATCCTACCAATGTCATGGGGACGACCAAGCGGTTGGCAGAGATCGTTCTGCAAGGTCTGCAGCAGCGCGGCACATCGACAAAATTCTGTATGGTGCGTTTCGGCAATGTCTTGGAATCTTCAGGTTCAGTGGTTCCGTTATTTCGCGAACAAATCAAACGAGGCGGGCCGGTTACTGTTACGCACAAAGATGTCATTCGTTACTTCATGACGATACCGGAGGCTTCGCAGCTCGTAATTCAAGCCGGATCGATGGCCAAAGGTGGCGATGTATTTGTGCTGGATATGGGCAAGCCTGTACGCATTCAGGATCTCGCATACAGGATGATCCATTTGATGGGATTGTCTGTACGTGATGAGAACAATGCGGATGGTGATATTGAGATCGTTTATACGGGCCTTCGTCCCGCCGAGAAGCTCTATGAAGAATTGCTGATCGGTACTAATGTCACTGGTACTGAGCATGCAATGATTATGCGTGCCACGGAGCACCATTTGCCGTGGGCCGTGGTTGTTGAGTTGTTGCAAGAGATGCTTGAAGCTATCAATCGGTTTGACTGTGTTCGGGCTCGCGAGTTATTGATGCATGCCGTTGTCGAGTATCGTCCTGGTCAAGATATCCAAGATCTGGTGTGGGTGCGTCGTCGTACAGCGTTGGAACAGGCTCGCAAAGTTACCGATCTGAAGAGTCACCGTGGTCGAACCAACCATTAAGAAGTCTGACGCCAATTTGAAACTCTGACGAAACATTTATTGCACGAAGACTGAATTCGCCAGTCTTCGTCGCACCTTCTTTGCGGCGCGCCCACCAGTACATTAAGCTTGCGCCCCATTTTTCTGATCCAGATTGGGGTCTTTGTGCGTCTAACTATCTTCGGTTCCGGCTATGTCGGCCTTGTCACTGGTGCTTGCTTTGCTGAAGTAGGCAACCATGTGCTGTGTGTCGACGTCGATCAGCGCAAGGTCGAGATGCTCAAGCGCGGTGAGTCGCCTATTTATGAGCCGGGGCTGGAGGAGTTGCTGAAGAAGAATCTGGCGGCAGGAAGGCTGAGCTTCACGACCAGTGCCGAGGAGGGCGTCAAGCACGGTCTGTTTCAGTTCATCGCGGTGGGCACGCCGCCGGATGAGGATGGCTCGGCCGACCTCAAGTATGTGCTGGCGGTGGCGGAGTCCATTGGCGAGCACTTGTCCGACTATCGCATCGTGGTCAACAAGTCGACCGTACCGGTGGGTACGGCGGATAAGGTCAAGGCCAAAATTCTGGAGACGCTGAAGGCGCGCGGGGCCAGCATCGAGTTCGATGTGGTGTCGAATCCGGAGTTTTTGAAGGAAGGCGCGGCGTTGACCGATTTCATGAAGCCGGATCGCGTGGTGGTTGGCACGGATAATCCTCGCACCGCTGAGTTGCTCAAGGCTTTGTACGATCCCTTCACGCGCAATCACGATCGCATGATCGTCATGGACGTGCGTTCTTCCGAGCTGACCAAGTATGCCGCCAATGCCATGCTGGCGACCAAGATCAGCTTCATGAACGAACTCGCGAATTTGGCCGAGCGCTTGGGTGCAGATATTGAGAAGGTGCGACGCGGCATCGGTTCGGATCCGCGTATTGGCTACCACTTCATTTATCCGGGTTGCGGTTACGGTGGGTCTTGCTTTCCGAAGGATGTGCAAGCGTTGTCGCGTACCGCAAAGGACAATGGCTACGAAGCCGAAGTGCTTAACGCTGTTGAAGCGGTGAATTACCGTCAAAAGGAAGTGTTGTTCAACAAGATCAACACCTATTTCAAAGGCGATCTCAAGGGCAAAACCATTGCGTTGTGGGGGCTGTCATTCAAGCCGAACACCGACGACATGCGTGAGGCGCCCAGCCGTACATTGATGGAAGCATTGTGGAAAGCCGGTGCCAAGGTACGTGCGTACGATCCGATTGCCGTGCATGAAACGCAGCGACTGTATGGCGAACGTCGTGATCTAGCATTAGTGAAGACCGCCAGTGAAGCATTGAATGGCGCAGACGCATTAGCCATCGTCACGGAGTGGCAGGAGTTCCGCAGTCCTGATTTCGATGCTATCAAGGCAACACTCAAGCAGCCGGTGATATTTGATGGCCGTAATCTCTATGATCCGGGTTTCGTTAAGCAGTTTGGGTTGAAATACCTAGCGATTGGCAGGAGTAATTAAGGGTAGGCATGTAGGTCGGGTTTTAACCCGACATCTGACATCGCTGTCGGGTTTAAAACCCGACCTACTGGAAGAGGGTTGCGTTGCCAACGATCCACGTCGATCGGCTATTGCACTCGCTCAATGCGCAAAGAACGACGCAAAACATGAAACTACGCGATCACGAATGAAAATCCTCGTCACCGGCGCCGCTGGTTTTATCGGTATGTACACCGCGCAGTTGTTGCTCGAGCGCGGCGATGAAGTGGTCGGGCTGGACAATCTTAACGACTATTACGATGTTGGCTTGAAGCACGCGCGTCTGCAGCGGTTGCAGCGATATCCCAACTTCCGTTTTATCAAACTGGACCTCACTGATCGTAGCGGCATGGCGGATCTGTTTGCTCGCGAGCGATTCCACCGCGTCGTGCATTTGGGCGCACAGGCGGGTGTGCGTTACTCCTTGCAGAATCCATTGGCCTACATCGACAGTAATGTCGTGGGTTTTGCCAATGTGCTAGAGGGTTGTCGCCATAACCAAATTGAGCATCTCGTCTATGCCTCGACGAGTTCGGTGTATGGCGCGAACACAGCCATGCCATTCAAAGAGACGCAGAACGTCGATCACCCGCTTTCGTTTTATGCAGCAACCAAAAAAGCCAATGAATTGATGGCGCACACTTATGCGCATCTGTATCAACTGCCTGTCACCGGGCTGCGATTTTTTACGGTGTATGGACCTTGGGGCCGGCCCGATATGGCGCTGTTCTTGTTCACTAGAAATATTCTCGCCGGCAAGCCCATCGACGTGTTCAATCATGGGCATCATCGCCGTGACTTCACCTACGTCACCGACATCGCCCATGGCATCGTGAAGGCGTTGGACAAGACGGCCCAGCCCAATTCGGCGTGGGACAGCGATCGTCCCGATCCCAGCACCAGCAGTGCGCCGTATCGGGTTTACAACATCGGCAACAGCCAGCCGGTGGAGTTGATGCAGTACATCCGCACGTTGGAGGAATGTTTGGGCAAGCAGGCGCAGTTGAATTTCTTGCCGCTGCAGGTCGGGGATGTGCCGGATACGTATGCGGATGTGTCGTTGTTGGTGCGCGAGGTGGGTTATCAGCCGGGCACGCCGGTGGCAGAGGGGATCAAACGCTTTGTTGAGTGGTATTTGGGTTACTACGGACGGTAGAACACCTCCACCCTAACCCTCCCCCGCTTTGCGGAGGAGGAGACGCGGCGTCAAGCGGAATGCACAGCCCGGATTGTGCTCAATACCTCAAAGCGCCACACCAGTCATTGCGTTGCACAATTCATCGGGTATCTTGCGAACTCTTGTCGGTTGAATTTCTTTACTGTATTGCTGCAAAACTTTTCAGACGCTTCGACAGGCTCAGCGACCGCAAGCTTGTTCCGGTCGCTGAGCCTGTCGAAGCGTCTTTGATTCATAGGAAACCGAGCTATGTTGATCCCCGTGGTGTTGTCTGGTGGTTCCGGCACGCGCTTGTGGCCGCTGTCGCGCGAGCTTTATCCCAAACAGTTGTTGTCGCTGGTGGGCAAGGGAACCATGTTGCAGGAAACACTGGCGCGTCTGAACGGCGTGGCCAATTTGAGTGCTCCCATCGTGGTGTGCAACGAAAGTCACCGCTTCCTGGTGGCTGAGCAGTTACGTCAAGTTAAAACCATCGCCAGCGCCATTCTGCTAGAGCCGGTGGGTCGTAACACTGCCCCCGCCGTCGCGGTGGCGGCGCTGGCGGCTTTGTCCGCTGCTGAGAACAACACCGACCCCGTCTTGCTGGTGTTGCCGGCGGATCACGTCATTCGCGATGTTGCTAAGTTTCAGGCGGCGGTGCAGATCGGGTTGAAAGCGGCTGAGGCAGGCCAGCTAGTCACCTTCGGCGTGGTGCCCAACAAGCCTGAAACCGGCTATGGCTACATTCGTCGCGGCGAGGGTGCGGGTCCGCAGTATCCGGTGGCGCAGTTCGTCGAGAAACCCAATCTCAAAACGGCCGAAGAGTATGTGGCTTCGGGCGTGTACTACTGGAACAGCGGCATGTTCATGTTCCGTGCGCGGGCGTTCCTTGATGAGCTGAAGCATTACGCGCCGGAAATGCATGATGCTTGTCTGGCGGCCTTCAACGGTGCCAAGCGCGATCTGGATTTCACCCGCTTGCCCAAAGAAGAATTCGGCGCCTGCCCCAGCGACTCCATCGACTACGCGGTGATGGAAAAAACACGTAAGGCCGTGGTCGTGCCGCTGGATGCGGGCTGGAGCGATGTGGGTTCATGGTCGGCGCTGCATGAAGCGATTCCGGCGGATGAAGCCGGCAACGTATCGATCGGCGACGTGCTGGTCAGCGATTCGCACGGCTGCTACCTGCATTCGACCAGTCGCTTGGTGGCCACCGTTGGTTTGAAAGATCACGTTGTCATCGAAACCAAGGACGCAGTCATGGTCGCGCCGCGCGAGCGCGTGCAGGACGTTAAAAACCTGGTGAACGAGTTGAAGAAGCAGGGCCGTTATGAGACGTCGCTGCATCGCGAAGTGTTCCGTCCTTGGGGTAGTTACGACAGCATCGATTCCGGCGAGCGCTTCCAGGTGAAGCGTCTGGTGGTGAATCCGGGCGCACAGTTGTCGCTGCAACTGCATCATCACCGCGCCGAACACTGGATCGTGGTGTCCGGCACGGCGCAGATCACCTGCGATGACAAGGTGTTCCTGCTCGAAGAAAACCAGTCGACCTATATTCCGCTGGGCTCGAAGCATCGCATCGACAACCCCGGCAAGATTCCGCTGCACATCATCGAAGTGCAGTCGGGCACGTATCTTGGTGAGGACGATATCGTCCGCTTCCAGGATGTGTACGGCCGCCAGGCCGATAAACCCACCAATCTGGGATGAGGCAAATGTAGGAGCGGTCTCCGACCGCGAATTGATTAATCGCGGTCGGAGACCGCTCCTACGTATGCGATGAAAGTTGGTGGCGCAGAGCTGCACAACTGCTGCTCCATTGTAGGTCGGGCTTCAGCCCGACTAAAACTCGCGCTGCAATTCGCGTTGCCGAGCGCAGCGACTCCCGCCACAATCAAATATCAATTCATGCTGTTGTCAGGGAGTTCCCATCAGATGCCTTCGCCCATTGCCGGATTCAAAGCCTACGACCTGCGCGGTCGCATTCCGACCGAACTCAATCCTGACGTTGCCTATCGCGTCGGTCGCGCCTATGCGGAATGGTTGAAGCCAAAGCGCGTGATTGTCGGTCGCGACATTCGTTTATCGAGTCAGGAGCTGTGCACGGCGCTGACGCGCGGATTGCTGGATAGCGGTGTGGATGTGTACGACATCGGCTTGTGCGGCACCGAAGGCGTGTACTTCGCCACCTTCGCCGAAAAGATGGATGGCGGCATCATGGTCACGGCCAGCCACAATCCGCCCGATTACAACGGTATGAAGTTCGTGCGCGAGCAATCCCGCCCAATCAGCGGCGATACTGGATTGTTCGATATCAAGAAGATTGCTGATGCCGATGCGTACGCCACGCCGGCGAAAAAGGGCGAGCTGCATTCGCTCAACACCTGGGACAAGTACATCGAACATCTGCGCTCGTACATCGATGTCAGCAAACTCAAGAAGCTGAAGATCGTGGTGAATGCTGGCAACGGCGGTGCGGGCGCAGTCGTCGATAGTTTAGAAAAATACTTGCCTTTCGAGTTCATCAAGATTCATCACAATCCCGATGGCACCTTCCCCAACGGCGTGCCGAATCCCATGCTGGAAGAAAATCGCGCGTCGACCATCAAGGCCATCAAAGACCACAAAGCCGATCTCGGCATTGCCTGGGATGGCGATTACGATCGCTGTTTCTTCTTCGATGAGCGCGGTGAATTCATTGAGGGTTACTACATCGTTGGCTTGCTCGCGTCGATGTTCTTGAGGCGCGAGAAAGGCGCGAGTGTGGTGTTCGATCCACGCCTGACCTGGGCCACCATTGACATGATCGAATCGCTGGGCGGCAAGCCAGTGCAGTCGAAGTCGGGACACGCCTTTATCAAAGACGTGATGCGTCAACACGACGGTATCTACGGCGGCGAGATGAGCGCGCATCACTACTTCCGCGCCTTCGGTTATTGCGACAGCGGTCAGGTGCCCTGGCTGCTCGTGACGCAGTTGCTGTGTGAGAGCGGCAAGACGCTATCGTCATTGGTGGGCGAACGCATTGCCGCGTTTCCGGCCAGCGGTGAGATCAATCGCAAAGTGGCGGACGCCAAAGCCACCATCAAGCAGGTTGAGGAGCACTACGCGGCGGGTGCAGTCGCCATCGATCGCATGGACGGCTTGTCGATCGCCTATCCGACCTGGCGCTTCAATCTGCGTTCGTCGAACACCGAGCCGTTGATTCGTCTCAACGTGGAAAGCCGTGGCGATGTGGCCTTGATGCAAGCCAAGACCGCCGAGCTGCTGGCCATGATCGGTGGCGAAGTAGCGCATTGATTGGTTTGACTGTAGGAGCGGCCCATGGCCGCGATTTTTATGATCGCGGCCAGAGGCCGCTCCTACAAGATTGACCCAGTCAACCCGCCTCCCTACACTACGCACCCCTTTGACAAGGGCGGTTAGCTCAGCGGTAGAGCACTGCTTTCACACGGCAGGGGTCACAGGTTCAAACCCTGTACCGCCCACCAATTTTCTCTGTAGGTCGGCCAATCTCTGTTTCAGACAAGTTTGGCATTCCGGCTTCCTGTAGGTCGGGTTTTACACCCGACATTCTGAAGATGTCGGGTGTAAAACCCGACCTACGCGACCACACAGAGCAATCCCATGACCGTCGTCACTCGTTTCGCCCCCAGTCCCACCGGCATGCTGCACATCGGTGGCGTGCGTACGGCGCTGTTCTCGTGGCTATACGCCCGTCGCCACGGCGGTAAGTTCATTCTGCGGGTCGAAGATACCGATCGCGAGCGCTCCACCGACCAAGCCACGCAGGTGATTCTGGATGGCATGCGGTGGCTCGGCCTTACCGCCGACGAAGGTCCGTACTATCAAACCAAACGTATGGATCGTTATCGCGAAGTGCTCGATCAGTGGCTGGCCGAAGGCAAGGCCTATCGTTGTTACTGCACCAAGGAAGAACTCGAAGCATTGCGCGCCACGCAAATCGCTGCCAAACAGAATCCACGTTATGACGGTCGCTGGCGCGATCGCACCGATAGCCGCCCCGGCGTCGATCCCGTGATTCGTTTCAAGAATCCATTGAGCGGCACCGTGGTAGTCGATGACCAAGTGCACGGCCGGGTGGTGTTTGACAACGGCCAGCTCGATGATTTGATCATCGCGCGTTCCGACGGCACGCCGACCTATAACTTCTGTGTGGTCGTCGACGATTGGGACATGGGCATCACGCACGTGGTGCGCGGTGACGATCATCTCAACAACACACCGCGCCAGATCAACATGCTGCGCGCCTTGGGCGCGACACCGCCGGTGTATGCGCATCTGCCGATGATTCTCGGCCCCGATGGCGCGAAGTTGTCGAAGCGTCACGGTGCGGTGAGTGTGTTGCAGTATCAGCAAGAAGGTTACTTGCCTGCCGCATTGCTCAACTATCTGGTGCGCCTCGGCTGGTCGCATGGCGATCAGGAAGTGTTCACGCTGGATGAAATGATTCAGTTGTTCGACATCAAGGACGTCAACAAATCAGCGTCGGCTTTCAATCCCGAAAAACTGTTGTGGCTGAATCAACAGCACATCATGAAAGCAGAGGTGCGCGTGCTGGCCGCCGGCCTGCGCGAGCAACTCGCGTTGCTAGGTGTCGATAGCGACGACCAAGCGATGCTGGAAGGCGTGGCGAACATCCTTCGCGAGCGCGCCAGAACCTTCAAAGAAATGGCGCAGACCGGCCTGTACTTTTTCCGCGATTTCGACAGCTACGATGAGAAGGCTGCCAAGAAAAATCTCACTGCTGATGCGTTGCCGATTCTGGCTGCATTGGAGAATAAGCTAGCTGAGTTGAATGAGTGGACTGCGCCTGCCATTCACGACGTGATTACGGCTGTCTCCACGCAGTTCAATGTCGGCATGGGTAAGGTCGCCCAGCCGCTGCGTGTAGCGGCGTGTGGCTCAGGTGTATCGCCACCGATTGATGCCACCGTGGCATTGATCGGCAAAGCGCGCACGCTGGCGCGGCTGCAGCGCGCGCAGACTTATCGCGAGGCATAGCTGACATCGCGCTGAACTGTGAGCTCGTCATCCCCGCGGAAGCGGGGATCCAGTTCTATTTGAGTCGCTTCGCGACACACTTATTGGCTGGATTCCCGCTTCCGCGGGAATGACGTCGTAAAGCTGTGTTGGCTTACTCAGCGCTACTGCCTTCGTACAAAGCTCTGCGCCATTCGTCACGTCCGACACGGGTTTTTCCTTGACACCGTTGCCTGCGTTCCATAGAGTTCGCGCCCTTGCTGTGGGGCCATAGCTCAGCTGGGAGAGCGCTTGCATGGCATGCAAGAGGTCGGCGGTTCGATCCCGCCTGGCTCCACCAGACCTACAGTTAGAGTTTGTTTTTCGGCTCGTGTCCCCATCGTCTAGAGGCCCAGGACACCGCCCTTTCACGGCAGTAACAGGGGTTCGAATCCCCTTGGGGACGCCACTTTCCCGACGCCATTCCTGGGCGGCGTCGCAAGCTCAGATCCAAGTTGCTTTTTACTTTCCACTGCTGTGCTGGCACCTACCACGCGGCAGTAACCTAAGGAAAGTCTGATGATTCCTCCTCAGTCATTTCGACCGAAGGGAGAAATCTTGCGATCGTACGCTTGGCGCGACGACTAAATTTTCCAGATACAAAATCAAGACATGCTCCACTAAATGGTGGACATGACCAAGCTATGATCCTGGCGTTGCTGTTCGTAGCCTGTTCCGATACGTTGTAAAACGTGCTTGATTGCACACCCCTAAATTCGATGAGTTGCCGCTTGCACGCTAGCTTCAAAGACAATCCCACCGGGATCGCTCCAGCCTGGATCACCTTGGCCGATTGCGCTCGCGTCAACACAGACTACCGCCCATCGATTCGCCGGCGGAAGAACGGAACACTGGCGTCGGCGAAGTGTGCAAGACACTTTGTGTCGCGATGTGTGGTGCGATGAATAGCGGCACACGTCGTGGCAGCGCGTTGCGCAATGCGTTTCATCTCGGCTTCGGTCAAGTCACCACTACCATTCTCACCATTCTGCTGAGCGCCGCCTTGGGTCGAACGCTGGGGGCGACGGACTTCGGTCTGGTGTACATCCTCATGTCGACCGCGACCTTCGCGTACGTGGTGATCGATTGGGGTTACGGCTCGCTCATCATCCGTGAAGCGGCACGTCATCCCGAAAGATCCGGCGATGTACTCGGTAGCGCCATCGCCGCGCGCGTCGCTGCTGCAATGATTGCGAGCCCAATCGTGATTGTGACGACGTGGCTGCTGGGATACGACCTGCGAACTCGGCTGCTTGCCGGCGCCTTGGTGATTGCCTGGTTGCCGCAATATCTCGGCCTGTCTTTCGGCTGGGTGTTTCGCGGCCGTGAACGGATGGATCGCGATGCGCAGCTCAATGTCTCTCACAAACTGGCGACGCTGCTTGGTTCCGTGTTGTGTTTGACGCTTGGCGGCGGCGTATCGGGACTGGTTTTCACCTGGGCGATTGTAGGCTGCATGACGCTTGCCATCGCGAACGTCATGTATCGCAACCTGCAGTTGCCGAAGCTTTCTGCAACCATGGCGACAGCGCGTGAACTGCTGCGCGATGGCGCGCCGCTGCTACTGATGACGCTGGCGGTGGCGGTCGAACCTTTTTTCAACGCCAACATTCTTTACAAGTTGTCGTCACCGGAAGTGGTCGGCTGGTATGGCGCCGCGTGGAATATTGCCGGCACGCTCGTCGCGCCAGCGACCATTCTGAGCGCGACGATGTATCCGCGCCTGTCTATGGCGGCTGGCAACGCGGTGGAGTTCAAACGCACTTTCGATATGTCGTTCCGGCCGCTGCTGTTGATCGCGATTCTTGGTGCCGTTGGCACTTATCTATTTGCCGATGTGCCGGTGGGGCTGATCTACAGCATGCAGAAGTTCGGCCCGGCTGCGGACATTCTGCGTGCCTTTGCATCAGTGCTGACATTGATGATTGTCGATATGTTTCTTACCACAGCGATTCTCGCCTCGGGTAAGACCGCGCGGCTCGCCGGCTGCAAAGTGGCATCGGTGGTGCTGACGACCGGACTGGCTTTCATGCTCGTGCCCATTTGTCAGGCGCGCTATGGCAACGGTGGCCTAGGTGTGATGTATGCAATGACGATCGGTGAGATGTTGATGCTGATCGCGGCGAGCTTTTTCATTCGGGATGTGATCGATCGTCGCAATATCAGCGATGCATTCCGCTGTCTGTTAGCAGGCTTGGCAACCATACTGCTCATCCGGGTGCTGCCCGCGTTCACGCCGTTCCTCGCTATTCCACTGTGCATCATCGCATTCGCAGTGCTGTCGTTTCTGTTCGGTGCCGTGCGCCGCTCTGATCTTGAGATGTTGCGGAAGTCGAAGTCGGCGGTGAACTAAAAGCAACAGTTTCGCTTGCCAATGACTCAAGCCGAAGAATCAGCCGTCCAAGGATGATTTGCTCGCTGCCGATAGTCAGTTGCACGTTACGTAGCTTGCAACGCCAAGCTTTCGATGCCGGGGCGCAATTCATTGCGCCCTCCGGGAAATTTCCTCGAGATTGCTAGTGTCCGAGCAAGTGATCGCGGAAGCCTATGCCGAATGCGGTTGGGGTGCCGTTGTAGTCGGAAATGAGAGCGGGAATGTTGTTGCAAGCGGCAGGGTCGCTATAGGCATTCCATGCCCACGCCAGATAGTTCGCTCCGACGCTATCCAGGAACGTCATCAACGGATTGATGTAAGTCGTTGCACAATCATTTTCACCAATCTCTCCAGTGATCAGCGGTACGTTCGCCAGAACCGGCTGAATCACGCCCGTCCAGCAACTGAGCGTGCTGCATATCTGGCCTGCATAACTGTGCCAGGACGCTGCGAGCTGTTCTGCCGGATCGTTCGGCTTGTACGTTAACCATTGATCCAGCACATTCGTGAACTGCAAACCCGGCACCATGATGATGTTCGTACTGCCCGTGGCGCGAATTGTGTTTACCAGAGACTGGGTGCCAACTGCGGTGTACGGTACTTGTGTTGAACCTGTGTTATAGGTCACGCCTGTGCAATTGCCGCCATCGCGCAGACACGTCCATGCAGCAGTGCTGTTGCCGTTATTGTCTGGCCACGGTTCATTGAAGAGATCGAAGATCACCGAGCCATTGCTCTTGAAGGTGTTGGCCACTGAAGTCCAAAACGCCGGTGCGTGGTCCGCATCAGGCATCGGTGTCAGCTTGTTGGCCAAGTAGGTTCCCGGCGCTGCCCACTGCAGATCGATGATTACAGCAATGTTGCCTGCGTTAAGAAGATTCACGTAGTTGACGATTGCAGCTCGATAGTCTGACGCTGTTGTGCCGCCGACCGGCACTCCATTAATTCCGAGCCAGCACTGCTCATTGATGGGCAATCGCACGATGTTGATGCTCCATGTCTTGAGTACAGTTACCGAATTCGCATCCGATGGGCCATCGAATATCGCTGCACTGTACAGGCATTGGTATTCCGTGCCTTGTTTATTAACGCCCCGCAGCGTTACCTGCTGATTCGCGCCATTCAGTATCTTGTTACCGGAAACATGCAAGCCGACGATTGAATTAGCAGACAGTGCAACTGGCGACCCCGTTGCCTGCGTCGAGTTTGCACTTTCGCCGCCCGCATTAACTGCTGACACCACGTAGTAATAAGTCGCACCATTGGTCACCGCCGTGTCGGTATAGGAAGCGGTGGCAGGCGTCGCATACTGGCTATAGGGACCACCATTGGTAGTGCTGCGCTTTACTTTGTAACTGGTGGCGCCGCTGCTCGCAGTCCAGTTGAGCGTTATCGTGGCATCACCCGCTGTGGCTGAGAGATTGGTTGGCTTCGCCGGCGCGGGTGGTATGGGAGTGGCGCTGACTTGCGAAGAGAGGGCGCCTTCACCGGCCGCGTTCACTGCGGAGACGACGTAGTAATACGTCGTGCCGTTGGCTACCGATGCATCGTTGTATGAAGTCGTCGTGGACGTAAAAATCTGCGGATAGGGGCCATTGCTCGTCGTGCCGCGCTTCACTTTGTAGCTAGTGGCAGTCGCGCTTGCCGACCAGGTGAGAGCAACAGTCGAGTTACCTGCGGTCGCCGCGAGATTCAATGGCGCCGCTGGCACAGAGGCTGTGGATGACGATGACGAAACTGAGGAACTGGACGAACTCGAACTTGAAACAGAAGAACTCGATGAGCTGGAGGAAGCAGAGGATGTCGATGAGGATGATGAGGTAGACGGCGAACTTGAGATTGAAGACGAGCTGGAAGAGCTGTCGCCACCGGCGCCACCGCCGCAACCCGCGAGTATCACTAACACCATGAGCGTCAGCCCACGTAACGCGGCCAGAGCGGGGCAGAGCTTGAACATCATGGATTTCCTTGAGAATGCGACTGGATAAGATTTTATGTAACCGGTCGCGGGTATTGATATTGTTGCTAAATGAAAACACCGGCAACGTGGGTCACGCGGCTAAACTGTGAAGTGATTCCGTCTGAGATGTCCTGCGACGTGAGGCCCGTCTCACAATGTGTTTGCTTGCCGGTAATATGGTGGCCATTCGGCAGCGCACTCGCGGACAGACATCGTTTAATTGATCGGTATAAATAAGGCAGGAACGGTGCTCCGTAATCGCATTCGAATAGCAGGTATTGGATCTATACATGATTAACGTGCAAGTCCAATCGGAGGGACGTGTCTTTCATACGCTGGACGCTTTGCGCGGTATCGCTGCCATCGGCGTAGTCATATTCCACATGCAGCAAATGTTCGCGCCGATTAAAACATCGGGCGGCTATTTGGCAGTGGACTTGTTTTTCATGATGAGCGGCGTGGTGCTGAGTCACGCTTACGAAGATCGATTTCGCGCCGGCATGGGCGTGTTTGATTTCATGCGCGCACGGCTTATTCGTCTGTATCCGCTGTATTTTCTGGGTACTGCATTTGGCATAGCGGTGACGTTGGCGAGTATGTATGGGCGGAATATTCAGCACTGGGACGCATCCAGCTTCTTACAGGCCGTGTTGTATGCATTGCTGTTTCTGCCGAACCTGTCCGGCAGACCGGTGAATCAGATGTTCCCGTTGAACATTCCTTGTTGGTCGTTGTTTCTGGAAGTGCTGGTCAATTTTTTATTCGTCGTATTCTGGCCGGCGCTTACGTCCCGGCGTTTGCTTGTTGTCTGTTTGTTGACGGGTGGTGTTGTTGCGTTCGCAACCATGCAAGTCGGCAATATAGATCAGGGCTCGGTTTTATCGAGTCTTCCTGTTGGCGTGGCCCGAACTGTATTTGGATTTTGCGTGGGAGTACTTATCGCGCGCCGGGTGCGCGGTAGCGATCGAAGTGTGAGCAATCTTAAAGTCTTGGCAATCGTCGCCACCGTTAGCGTCGCAATCTGTGGTTGGCCACGCGGTGAGATGCGGGCAATGTGGGATCTGACGTGCGTGTTGGCGATTTTCCCGCTGCTCGTTTACTGGGGTACTCTCATCGATCCGGGCCCAAAGTTGCGTGATATAGCTTCGTTTCTCGGTCTGACCTCCTATGCGATTTATGTGTTGCATAGCCCCCTCTCTTCCTTGTTGAATTCGGTGGCGCGGTCCTGGGCAGGCGACGCCGGTGTGAGCGCCGGTGCTCCCTATCTAGGCATCATTGTATTGGCCATGTTATTAACAGGATGTTGGCTGATCGATCGATACCTCGACCTCCCGATCCGCCGCCATTTGAATCGCGTAGTGCCCAAAATGCAGAGGTTGCATGCCCGGTCGTAAGACTTCGCATGTGTGTTAGCGAAAGGCAAGATTAGAGAGGACAGTATGAATTCGGCGCCAATGAACACTGCATCAAACGTTGATGCGAAATATCGCGCGATGATCGCAGCGCTTGCGTTGGTTGCTGCATTGGTCATGGTCTTCGGCGTGTTCCGCCTGCAAAATCTCGTTGCCAACTCCGGCGACCCGTATTTCTACGGCAAAATTGCCCACGGCTTTGTTGAGCATGGATTCACCACGCTTACCCGCCGGGCCGCGTCGCTGTATCCGGAGTTGATCGCAGTGGTCTATAGGCTCGGTGGTAATGACCTCGCCGTCGTGCTGCTGCAATGTTTCATGCATATAGGAACGTCTCTGCTGGCCTTTTCGTTAGGAAAGCGTCTTTACAACGTTCGGACCGGCTTACTTGCGGGCATCTTCTGTGCGTTGCATCCGATGTTTTTACGGTACGTCGCGGATCTGCACATGGAATCGATGCTGGTGTTTCTCTGCACATCCACGATTTGGGCGACAGTTCGCTTTTATGACCGACCCACCGTCGGCAACGGCGTACTGCTCGGCGCGGTCGGCATGATTACCGTTCTGACCAAAGGCGTCATGCTGCCTTACCTTGCCTTGTTCGGTGCCATTTGTGGCTTGTCGGCGCTGCGAAAAAAATCGGCGAAAGAGATTACGGCTGTGGCGGCGATGGGCGTCACCATGATTCTGCTTCTGGCCCCCTGGACATACAGAAACTATGTGGTAACGGGTGGCCGCTTTGTGCTTCTCACTCCAGGAACCAGCGACTCATTTCTCCGTGGCTATGTGTTTACTCGAATGGAGTTTGCGACCCTGCAAAAGCCGCCCTATACGGACGCCGAGAATGAAGTGAACGCGTGGTTCCGTAAAATCGCTCAGGACGCCGGCACCGTGTGGGAAGCGGATGAAGTCGTCGACGAAGCGAATAACGCGCGCGTTGCGAAGCAACTGATCGTCACTCAACCTCTGGATACCTTGCGTAAGTGCTTTGTCGGGTTGTTCACGTTCTGGTACGAAATGACTTCACTTAAGACATCGTTGATCCCGGCGACATTGGCGATTGTTGGATGGGCGCTGGCGTTTGTTGGTCTGAAGAGGGCTCATCGTGAAAGGCGCCCATCCTGGTTACTGTGGCTTCCGATTGTTGTGATGAACGTATTCGTCGCGACGTTGATTCCTTTGGGTCGGTATTCAGCGCCGATCATTCCCTGCTTGATGATCCTGGCGGCATTCGGTGTTGATACGTTGCTGGATAGACGTAAAGCAGCCAAGGGTGCTTAACACGATGGTGTAGCGGGTGGGACGAATCGGCACCGCGAAACAATTACCACCTTTTTCGTAGGGCGCAAGTCATTGCGCCTTTTTATTGGTGTGGCGTATCTGGTATCGCGTTAAGCGCTCTTCAGCACTTTCGACAGCCGCTTGCGGATTTTTGTGCAGGGCCGCTCGATCCAATAGTGCACCAAGGTCGAGAACAGCAACGCACCAGCGAATGAGATGGCACCCAATACAAAGCCATTGCCCTCCAGGTGTCGGTGCACAAACTCCATGATGATGCCGTGGCATAGATAAAGCGTGTAGGAAACGACGCCCAGAAAACGCATGAAGGAAAGGTTAAGAAAACGTACCGGCCACGACTCCTGATAGTGAATGGCAGCGATGAACAACGGCACCAGCGCCAGCGCTTGCACCGTATAACGCCCGGTTTCGCGGAAGCCATCGTTGCGCAGCAGGAATGTGCTGAGCAGAACAATGGTGGCGAGCGGAAGCAGCCACTTCATCTGCCGCAGAAACCATTCGTGCAATGGGTCACGCAGAATCGGGCTGGCCACGATGGCAAACACGCAGCCCAATAAAATCGAATCGAAGCGTGTATCAGTGCCGTAGTACGTGCGTAAAGTATCTGCACCAAAATGGAAACGAAGGATGCAACGCCACACCAATGCAGCCATACATAGGGCGAGCAAGATGATTGCCTGGCGGCCGACAGACACTCGCGGACACATCCACACGTACAGAAGCGGGAACAAAAGATAAAAGTGTTCTTCGATTGCCAGTGACCAGAACACGCCTGTTCCGGGGAGAATTGCTCCCTGCGACGCAAAAATCAGGTAGTAGTTTGATACTTGCAAGGCTTGGGCAAGTGTCCCCTCAAACGGTATGACGGCGTTGTGGTTGCCGATTAGGAACAGCGCAATCGCCAGCGCCATCGAAACATATAGTGGTGGAAGAATGCGCAATACGCGACGAAGATAAAAATCACCCAGACTGATGCGTTGGTAACGCGAGAATTCTAGGCGCAGCAGCGTAGTGATCAAAAAGCCGCTGAGCAAAAAGAAGATGGTGACGCCGAAGCCGCCAGGAACGAGGGTGGACCCAAGCCCGGCGTGGGAGAAGAAAACCAGCATGACCGAAATGGCCCGAATTCCGTCCAACGACGGTATGTAAAGGCTGTTCGGGGCTGCGATGGTTTCGTGCCGGCCCGGATCGGAATCGCTGTTGTGCTTTTCACGCGTTGCCTGCTGGTTGGAATTGACAATCAAGCTATTACCTGCCACTTGTTTTCCGATGGTTCGTTGTATATAGGATCATTACTACATTATGATCGAGCGAGAGCCTGGCGGCTCGGGGCATATGGAAAGGACTCAAACTAGCATCGTGTGTAGCTGTGCTTTTAAAGAAGTGTCCGGACGGAGAGTCCAGCGATGGTTGTACCTGAAGATAAAGGATTGCGGGACATGGCCCTAGATGCGCCTTTGGTGGTCGAGCTGGACGGTACGCTTACACCCACGAATACGCTGGTTGAATCTCTAGTCAAAGTTATAAAACGATCACCACTGAACCTGCTGCGAATTCCTTTATGGCTTACACGGGGTCGAGCTGGTTTTAAAAGCATTATCGCGGCTCATGCCTGCATTTCCGGCGAACACCTTCCATACCACGAAACTCTACTGAACTATCTGCGCGAGGAAAAGCAGCGAGGTCGCAAGATTGTCCTTGCTACGGCCGCTCATCACTCAGTTGCACAAAACGTAGCTGACCACCTTGGCATATTTGACCAAATCGTGGCCACGGAAGCCGGCAACAATTTGCAAGGCAAGGCGAAACTGCAGGCGATTCAGGTGACAGTGGGAAATACGTTTGTGTACGCCGGTAATAGTCAAGCCGACGTTTCCATCTGGAAGGCCGCTCAGGCGGCGGTGCTGGTCGACGTCAGTGCTCGCGCGGCCCAGCTCATCCAGCGCAATGTGGAGATTGAACGCGAATTTTTCAGCAAAAAAGGTGGGCTAGGCGTATGGCTGCGCGCGTTGCGCGTCCATCAATGGATCAAGAATTTGTTGTTGTTCGTGCCGATGCTGACTGCTTTCTCGTTCTTCGACTTGAGAAAACTCGTGTCCATGGTGGTGGCTTTCTTTGCCTTTTCTTTTGCTGCTTCGGCTACCTATATGGTCAACGATCTCTGGGATTTGGAGAACGACAGGGGGCACCCCCGTAAGCGTCACCGGCCATTCGCCAGCGGACGTTTGCCGATACTTGATGGACTTGTTGTGGCAATAGTCGCGTTAGCGCTGGCATTTGCCTTGGCATTGTCTGTGTCCAAGGCTTTTTTCTTGATGCTTGTGCTTTATCTGATCGTCACCAGTGCCTATAGCTGGTTCCTCAAAGAACGGATACTTGTTGACGTACTGGTGCTGGCGCTTCTCTACACCCTGCGCATCATTGCAGGCTCATTGGCTGTTGGCATATCTACCAGCGCGTGGCTACTGGCGTTCTCGGTATTCATATTCCTCAGTTTGGCGTTGGTGAAGCGCTGCGCAGAATTGGTGTTGGTGGAGAAGAGCGGGCAGTTCGGTACACGAGGACGAGACTACCGAGTCCCTGACCTGGTGGTGCTCTGGCCATTGGGCGTCGGCTCGGCGTTGTGCGCAGTAGTCGTGTTTGGCTTATTCATCAGTGCACCAGAGACCCAGACTAAATATGGCACTCCACAGATGCTGTGGTTGGTAGCGTTGGGGCTGATTTACTGGATAGCGCGCATCTGGGTGAAAACATCGCGCGGTGAGATGCATGATGATCCGGTGACTTACGCCGTCAAAAATCACTATAGCCGTCTCACTTTGTTATTCATGATTGGCGTCGTGCTGGTTGCGCATTTTGTGTCGTTGGGTGCCTATCTGTGAAAACGCTTGTTATCGCCGTTCTGAGCATCGCATTGTCTGTCGCTGCGCAATTTTTCTTGAAAGCGGGCATGTCCGGAGACAACGTGAGAGCCATTCTGGCGCAACCGCAATCGTTCCGGACTTTGCTCGCCATCCTCACGGATAAATATGTCTTCGCCGGATTTCTACTTTACGGTCTTGGTGCAATTGTCTGGCTCAGCGTTTTGTCGAAGTGGGATGTGAGCAAAGCGTATCCCCTTGTCGGTCTCGGATTTGTTTTCACTGTAGTGATTGGATTTCTGCTCGGTGAACAGATCCCGCTTGCACGAGTGGCAGGAGTGGCATTGATTTGCGCCGGGGTATTTTTCGTGGCGCAGAGTTGATCCAGGAGCGGGAGATCGCTGGTGTTGAAAAGAACTGATTTTGTCGTGGCGCTGTTTATATTTATCCTTGCAGCTGTCGGCTCGTATCACGATAACTTGCGCCTGAATATGAAGGCACTAAGCGTACCGAATGTCTGGTATCAAGGCGACATCGGTCGTGTGTACAGCAACATGACCGACCGCAAGAGCAATCACTACCGAACAAAAGTGCATCCGATATTTTCGCTGGCAACCAATCCAGTCGTGTTTGCACTCAGCAAGGCGGGATTGTCACAGGAAGTCGCCGTAAGATCGGTAGTCGCGAGCGCCGCAGGAGTTGTGTTGGTGTTGCTGTACTGCACGCTGCGTTTGCTGAATCTCCAGACGCTGGAGTCGCTGTTATTTTCAGTACTGGCCAGTGTTAGTGCTTCATCGATATTCTGGTCGCCTGTGCCGGAAACACATTTGTTTGGCACCTCAACGATTCTTGCGGTGTTGATATTTACTATTCTTTCTCAACAACGGAAGTTTGCGCCCGGTTGGTACGTCGGTATCAGCGCATTGTCTCTAAGCATGACAGTGACTAATTGGATGAGTGGCGTGGCTGCCACCTTTGCCAATCAGTCTTTGCATAAAACAATCCGGATAACCATTGACGCTTTCGTGGTTGTGACCATTCTATGGGCGGTCCAGCACGCAATATATCCAACATCTGAATTCTTCTTGCTCTCTCCCGAGGAGCGTCATTTCGTTTTCTCAAGAGACGCCGGCAGCGTATTAAGCAAATCGATTATTTTCTTCATCAACACCATCGTGATGCCGGGAACTCAACTTCTTACGCAGCCCGAGGGCGCGCCATTATTTTCAATACAACATGTAAGTATCGATTTCACCAACCTTCTGTACCTTGCCATGGCTATTGGGTGGATAGTGATGCTGGCATTGGGACTGTGGGCGTTGTGGAAGGATCCAGCTAATACCAAATTCAAGTCGGTGATTCTTTTTGTCCTCGCCGGACAGTACTTACTGCACATGGTTTATGGTGACGAAACATTCCTGTTTTCCATGAACTGGATGCCGTTACTGATCATCGTTGCCGCGTTTGGCTTAACCTCGCCGTATCGAAAGTGGGTCATCGCCTTGACCATCGTCAACATAATTGGCATTGGCTATAACAATGTTCATCAGTTCAATTCCGTCGCTGCCAGCACCTGGACAGTGTCGATTCCGGACTTCCCACCCTGGAATCCCTGTTTGCAAGGTCCGACCTGATATTGCCGTTGGAATCGGGCACGCAGGCGCTTGTCGCGCTAGTTGATGTTCATCAATCACAATAATTCATGAAGCGCGTCAGGTGATGTAAAGCAGCGCAGGCAATGCGCTGCGTAACTTCATTGCTGGCATTGGCAACGATCGAGGTATCATCGCGTCCCATTTTGCAAAGGACGTTCCTCGCGACCCACTATGACTATGCAAGCTCTTTACGTTGCGTTCAAAACGAGCTTCAAAACCAAATTTTGTGCCGATACCGGCTGTGCGCTTGTAGGGTGGGACGCCATTCTTTTAGTGCTGATTGCTTTAATCAGCGTTGTCGCTGTGCGTTACCTCGTTACCTTGATCCGTGATCGGACGCGAGTGAAGCAAGCTCTTACGGGGTTGGTTTTACTAGGCGGGACAGCAATTGCATTGCACATGCGTCGTGGCTCAGATGCGGCAGTTGTGATCGTCGTAGTTGTTCTGATGTTTGGCTTGTATTTGAAATTTCGTTCGATTAACGCTATCAACGAACCGGCGGGCGGCAAAAAATACGGCATAAAAGTCACTTCATTTGCAGTGACGTTGCTGCTGGTGGCGTTGAGTATCTCTTATGAAATGACGTGGCGACTTTGTGCCGATCAGCGACAGATCGTACTCGAACAAATGCGTGAGCGACCGATGGCACACTGGCCCAGAGGTGGAGCACATGCCGTCTTATCGAGTTATGGCGCGGGCAGAACGGAAAAGGCGTATCTGGAAGCTGGCGGTAGCTTCAGTCCGTGGTTTGGCAGTTTCGGCGCGTCAATCTGGATGTTGGATGCCAAGGGGGCAGTGGTGACAACCAGCGATGAAATACCCTTATCAAGCATGCATCACGCATACGGAATGTCGCCAGAGCGCCTGCCGCAAATCACTGTGACGAGTCCGTACTACGCATTGAATTTATCGATCACTGATGGCAATGCCAGGGAACTAAAAATTCATCCGAAACCTTCGAGTCAGCGCCAGTTCCAGATGGTGTTTCGTAGTGTTGGTCCTGCGGGTGGACCCATTTATAAATTGGAGCGAAAGGGAAATGATTTGCTGATCAACGATCGATGGCGAGTAGAACTGCCGGCGCATGCGCAAACTTCGTTCATCGGAAGCGAGTTACAGACGCACTGGGATTCGCTGATCGATACGGTTCCGCAAGCCGTCACGACGGATCGTTCGGGTTGGGGTGTGGCCAGAGTGAATATACCGAGCGACAGCATCACCGACATCAAGATTGTCGATTTGAAGAACGTGGACGTCAAAGCAGAGCCGTTTCCGCAAAATAAATTCGACCTTGAGCTGAAGGGGTTTCCGGACTCGTTCAGTGGTTCCATAGACGCACAAATCATGGCGCTCAAGATGAGCATGGTCGGTGATGAAACTCGGCCAGGCGATCCAAATAACTACCCGCTCAACTGGTTGAGAGACGGCGCGTACGTAATCGCTGCTCTGGTTAGAAGCGGTAACACGACGATGGCGAGATCGTTGGCCAACAAGTTTGCAAGCCTGGATTTCTTTGGCGGATTTGGCGCGGAGGGCGATGGTCCCGGTCTTTCTTTGTGGGCGCTTGGAGAAACCTCGAGAAGTATTTCCGATCCTGAATATGAGCGAGAACTTTGGCCTCATGTGGTGAGAAAAGTCGATCTCATACGCGAAATGGTGGCCGCTGAGGCCGCTATCAACAAACCATATGCAGGTCCTACGGCGCCCAGAGTGAAACGCAGGAATGACTCAAACCTGGTCGCCGAAAAAAATCGCAATGGAATGATCAACGGCCGGATGGATCTGCACTTTCCGATTTTTTACGTCACTGCAGCAAGCTATCTTGGCTTGCGTGAAGCGCAATTTATTGCGCAGCGTCTGCACAAGGTTGAGGTGATGCAAGCGATTGAGCGGCTTGCCGATGAATTGCAACAGTCATATAGAAAATCTTTTGTCGCTCCTGAGTTTGTCGATGATGTTCTCAATCCGCGCACTGCCATCACTGGGCTCTGGCCTGCGGAGATTGCCGAGCAATCTGCCTTCCAAAAAATATTGGAAGCAAGCTATCACGCCAATTACGGTGCTGATGGCGTACCAAAAACCAGTCAATATTGGACGTACTTCAATTTTGGCGAAGCGCATCAGTGGCTTTGGTTGAATAAGCCGGAGCGAGCGCTGGCCATACTTGATTGGTTCAATAATGCTGATCCCATACCTGGACTGCGTATCTATTGGGAAGGATGGGGCGAAGAAAATAGTTTTGGACTTTGGAAAAACGTCCGCGGGTACGTGTCACCACAGAATGTCACTCCACACTACTGGTCGGCTGCAGAGAGCCTGTTGCTTTCTTTGGACATACTCGCAATGGGCAAACGTACTGATAACACGATCGTGATAGGTGCGGGAATCCCGAAAGATTGGTTGACGCGTCAATTGGCTGTTAAAAATCTAACCACACCACTGGGACGCGTCAGTTGGCAATGGGATGGAGGGCACACCGTAACGATTACGACAAATACGACCGCTTCAATCCAGCTTGGCCAGGCATTCCCGCGGGATACGATCGTCGTGCGTAACGCCGAAGAGATGTGAACGCTTGCTGCTGAATTAGGGCGCAACTGTTTGTTGGGCGGATTTCTGGTGCAGCAACCAGCTCGCGACATCCGGCCGATCATAGGTAAAGTCCCATGCGTTGTGGTCGACGCCTGATAACTCGTTATAACGAACCGGCGCGGCCAATGCTTGTAATGCAGCGGCCATTCGGCGTGATTGCTCAACTGGCACGGTGCGATCGGCGGCACCGTGAAAAATCCAGGTCGGAATGCGCGCAATCTCTTGCGCCACTGCTGCAGAGGGATCCTTCATTCCCGGCACCAGCGACGGATAGAGGATCGGATACATGACGCCTTTGCGTTCAGCAACAAATCCGCAAACTACCAGCAAACTTATGAATCGATCGGGATGGTGGTAAGCGAGGTACCAAGCACCATTGCCACCAATCGACAGGCCGGTCAGCGCGACGCGGGTTTTATCGCCGTTGAATTCGTCGAGCGTTTTATCCAGCGCGGCAAGTGCAATTCGTCCGCCGATCTCTTGCCATCCTGGTGTGCCATTGGCAGGGCTCTGCGGAAACACAACCAATGCCGGAAAACGTTCGGGATGACGGCGAATGGCGGGTCCGAGTCCCTCGCTGGTCTGTGTTACGTTGTCGTTGCCATAACCACCGCCTCCGTGCAGAAACAAAATCACCGGCCATTGCGCTGCTTTGGACCAGCCGGCCGGCACATAAACTCTATAGTGGTGCGCAGTGCCATCGATGGTGACGATGCGATCAAGCCATTGCTTATCCAGAAGCTGCTTGTCGAGACTCTGCGGCTCGGCAGCATGTGTCTGGGCTGCGAACACCAAGCCGAATAAATAGCGCCAAAATCGCATCAAACCTCCAACGCGTGCAACGAAGCAGTCCAGTCAACGCTGATAGAAATGTTAAATCCCTTCGCGCTGGAAATTAACTCGATGCTAAAGTGGCGTCTATGAATTCACCACAGGTCGCATCGTCAATGTTGACGGCACCGATGCCAGCCGGGCGTCGTTGGCATGTGCGGCTTGCCCTGGTGCGCGCTGTGATGGGGATATTTCCCCCCTTTACCCTCAACCGGGTTCGGCTGTTATCACTGAAGTTGTGCGGTATTCGCCCGGGTAACGCCACACTGTTCTGGGGCTTGCCCAGGCTCAGCGGGCGGGGACCAATTGCTTCGCGACTGCGGGTCGGTTCTTACTGTGGTTTTAACGATGGGGTCCGATTCGATCTTGCCAGCAACATCACCGTTGGCAACCACGTTTCGGTCGGTCATGAAGTCAGCTTTGTTACGACGTTGAGCCACGAAGGTGTTGAAGCCGCAGCGCCGATTACGATCGAGGACGGCGTCTGGCTGGGTACGCGCTGCACGATCAACGGCGGCGTCACCGTCGGCGCCGGTAGCGTGATCGGCGCCGGCATGGTCATCACCGCCGACGTCCCGCCGAATACGCTCATGACCGGCGGAAAACCGGTGTCGCTGGCAAAGTGGCGTTCATGAAGGGATGTGTGAAGACACAACTCAAATGCCATTTTCAAAGTATTGTCGTTAGTATGTTTTTTCAAAATTTCAGTCAGAGGATGTCAAAGCCATGATCGAGAGAGCGGCTGCGTTAGAAATTGTTTTGTCTGCACTTCGCGATGCCGTTGACCAGAATGGCGGCGACCCTTCAACGGTGAACGATGACACCGTGATCGTCGGTCCGGATCCAGTGATCGATTCGATCGGCGTCGTATCGTTGATCGTGGATATCGAACAACGGCTGGAAATGGATCACCAGGTGTCGGTCACACTGGCCAACGATCGCGCCATGTCACAACGCAACAGCCCGTTCCGCACGCCGGCGGTGTTGGCCGATCACATTCTGGCCACGGAAAAAGAAGGAGCTGCATCGTGAGCGCAACCAAGAAGCCAATCGCAGACAAACAGGTGATGTTGATCACCGGTACACGCAAGGGCATCGGCAAACATCTCGCCGAAACTTATGCGAAGCGCGGTTACATCGTTGAAGGTTGCAGCCGCGGTGATGCGCCGTTTGAAGCCGAGAACTACTTCCATACCTCGCTCGACATCGTCGACGAGAAAGCCGTGAAGGCGTGGATCACCCAAGCCTCGCGTCGTCATGGTCGTATCGACATCGTGTTGAACAACGCCGCGATCGCCACCATGAACCACGTGCTGCTCACCCCGGGCGCCACCGCTGATCGCATGTTGTCCGTCAACGTCACGGGAACCATGCTGGTATCGCGCGAAGCCGCCAAGGTGATGATGCGTCGCAAGTATGGCCGTATCGTCAACTTCACCACGATTGTCGATCCGATCGGTCTGGCTGGTGAAGCGATCTATGCAGCGTCCAAAGCAGCGGTAGTCACGTTCACACGTATTCTCGCGTTCGAGTTGGGGCAGTGGGGCATCACCTGTAACTCCTTCGGCGCCACGCCGATCATGACCGATATGATTCGCGGCGTGCCGCAGGACAAGATCGACGCGGTGGTGAACAATCTCGCCATCAAGCGCTTGGGTACGCCGGAAGACTGCGTCAATGTCTGCGATTTCTTCATCAGTCCGACCTCTGACAACATCACCGCGCAGGTGCTGTATCTCGGCGGCGTATCGTAAAGGACTCACGTGGTGGAAGCAGCTTCGCAGGTGCCAATGGCAGCGCCATGGTTGTTCGAGCGCCTCGCCAGCTACGGCGATACCACGGCACTGGTGCATAACAATCGGCGCATCTCGTATCGCACGCTGCTTGAACGCGTTGCTGAGTGGGACGCTGAACTCTCCAGGCGTGGTATCGGTGTAGGCGATGTCGTGATGCTCGAGGGCACGACCTCCGCCGGGGCTGTGGGATTGTTGCTGGCGTTAATTCGTCGTGGTGCGATCACCGTGCCGCTCACGCCACAAAGCCCGGTAGCACTCGAAACCATTGCCAACATTGCAGAAGCGGGTTGGCGTGCGTCATTTACGCCGTCAGCAGATGGTGACGAAGTTGCTGCCATTGTTGGCGCCTCAAAAACGGTGACGACGCCGGTGTTGCAGAAGCTGATTAATCTCAAGCATCCAGGCTTGGTGCTATTTTCCTCGGGTTCTACCGGCACACCGAAGGGTGTGGTGCATGATTGCGTGGCATTGTTCGAAAAATTCACGCGTCCCGGCAAACAGAAAACAACAATGTCGTTCTTGTTGTTCGATCACATCGGCGGCATCGATACATTATTCAACACATTGTCGAGCGGCGGCACGTTAGTGACCATCGCATCGCGCGAACCGGATACGGTGTGCGCCGCCATTGCTGCGCATCAAGTGCACACGCTGCCAACTTCACCCACCTTCCTCAACATGCTGCTACTCAGCGGCGCACACCAGCGTCATGATTTATCGAGTCTGCGTTTAGTGGCTTACGGCACCGAGCCAATGCCGATCTCAGTGCTTGATCGACTGCGCGAAGCCATGCCACAAGTGAATCTATTGCAGACCTATGGCTTATCGGAACTCGGCGTGCTGCGTACACGCTCGCGTGAAGGCACATTGTGGGTGCAACTCACCGGCGAGGGTTACGAGACACAGATCCGCGATGGGATTCTGTGGATACGTACGCCGACATCGATGTTGGGTTATCTAAACGCGCCCGATAAATTCGATGCGGATGGCTGGTTCTGCACTGAAGATGCGGTTGAAGTCGATGGCGATTACATGCGCATCCTCGGTCGCACCAGCGACCTCATCAATGTCGGCGGCCGCAAGGTGTATCCGGCAGAAGTCGAAGAAGTATTGCTGGACTTGCCCAACGTGCGCGATGTGGCAGTGTTCGGCAAAGCCAACCCACTGACGGGCCAAATTGTCGCGGCACGTATCAATCTGATCTCGCCCGAACCGCTCGATGAATTTAAACGACGCATGCGACAGTTCTGCAAAGATCGTTTGCCGTCATACAAGATCCCTGTACATGTCGAATTCACCGACGAAGATCAATTCGGCGCGCGCATGAAAAAGAAACGCAGTGGTGCGGCTAAGCCGCAGTGAATGCGATGAATGAATCAACGCAACAATTACCCGATCAAAAATTGCCGGAGCAAAGCACCGAAGCAACTGGCGCATCGTTAACTGCAAAGTTGCGTAATGCATGGGATCTGGAGTTCTCGAATTTTCGCTGGCGATTATTTTTCTGCTCGCTGCTGATGCGCTTACTGCCTGAGGGCAAGGCAGCAGGCCTGCGTACCAGTCTCGTTCGCGCGATTGGCGCACAGGTAGGCGCTGGCACGCGCTTTCTCGGCACCCCGAAGATTCAAAGCAATGCAGAAGGAGCCATTGGACCGCGCTTGCAAATTGGAGCCAACTGCACGATCGGCTCTAATGTCATTCTTGAGTTCGGTGAGGTGTTGAAAATAGGCGATCGCGTGTCGCTCGCCGATGGTGTCGTCATCTTGACCACAACGCATCAACTCGGACCGAAAGAACATCGTGCAGGCCCGCTAGTCAGAAGCCCTGTCGTCATCGGTAACGATGTAGAGATTGGCAAGGAATCGATCGTTTTGCCGGGTGCAACGATCGGTGACGGCGCATGCGTGCTCGCAAACTCAGTCGTGAATGCGACTGTTAAACCCGGTGTAAAGGTAAGCGGTATCCCTGCGCGTCCGGTGCGTAGCAATTAGTCGCGTGCATTCTTCAGTCACTCATCGAAGCTGACGCAGCGCTGCATATTCCTCGGCACTTATCGGCGGACTGTCGACGTAACGCATGTTGCCGCGTAGATGATCTTCGGTACGCATACCTAATAACGTGACGCTGACTTCCGGCGTGCCACGGCAAAACTGGAAGGCGAGATCCAATGTTGAACGGTTCTTGCTGGCGGCGAAGGAACGCAGCGCAAGGATGTGTTGCCACTTGGGCGTGAGTTCTTTCAATTGCGCTTCACTGATGTCCTGCTTCAAATGACCACCGCCAAAGCAGCCACGCGCGATCACTGCAAGACCACGCTTCGCAGCGGCAGCCAACATGCCTTGCTCAAGTGGTTCAAGATCAAGCAGGCCGAAACCGAGTTGTACTGAGGAAATACCGGGGACATTCAACGCGGCGGGTACGTCTTCCGTTCCTTCTGTGCCAATTCCGTAAAAGCGAATTTTTCCCTGTGTTTTTAGATTCTCAAGCGTTTGCAATGCTTCTCCGAACGCGCTGGTCTGCATGAATTCCGCGCGTGGACTGTGCAGTTGATACACGTCCACGTAGTCCGTCTGCAAACGTTTCAAGCTGCCTTCGAGCGCCTTCGTTAAATAAGCAGGCGAAAAGTCTTGCGACAACGCACCTGACATTCCAGGAGGTAGTCTGGCTCGCTTCAAACCTAGTGCTTGCACGATGGGTCGCACAAACGGTTTGATGTGCTTGATGAAGTTGCGCCGTGCAGGAAGCGTGTAGCCGCCTTTGGTTGCGATGATGACTTTATCGCGACAACCGCGAAACGCGTTGCCCATGAGGGATTCGCTTTCACCTTGCGAATACATGTCGGCGGTGTCGTAGAAGGTGATGCCGGCATCGAGCGCCTGGCGTAACACCGTAAGTGCTTCTTTGTTGCCGTTCTTGTTGGCGAACACGCCGCCGATTCGTGAACCACCGAAGCCCACTTCGGACACGGTCATGCCGGTGGTGCCGAATTCCTTATATTTCATGTTCGGTCATTAACCATGCTTCAGGTCATTGGCAAGACGGGCGGCAGCACGCGTAGCAATCGCCATCAAGGTCAGCGTGGGATTTTTTTCTGCAGCGGTGGTGAAGCAGGAGGCATCGCACACCAACACATTCGATACACCATAGACGCGATTCCATGCATCCACCACACCATACTTTGATTGCGCATGCATGCGCGCCGTGCCGCCGTAGTGGGCGATGGTGCCGGGAAACAAAGTGGGCACCACGTCACCAATGGTCGAACGATAGCCCGCTTCGGCCATTAGATTCATCAGATGCTGGCGGGCCTTCACGACGTTTTGCACTTCTACGTCACTGTAGTGCATGCACACATCCAGCGCCGGCAGTCCAAATTCATCTTTGGTGGTCGTCGACGGTTTGGCAACGCATGTTTCTGTCGGAATCATGGTGCCGATCATTTGCACACTGACCGTGGCGCCTTTCAAACCAAAGCGGCTTCTGATGCGATCCTTGATATTGGCCACGCCCAACGTCCATGACGTGGCGAGCAAGGGTGGCGATGATGCATAGGGCAGGCGGGTGAGATAGCCGGCCGGTGCGAGCAATGAAAGTGGCTTTTCCATCTGGAAGGTCCACCACTCGCGTGGGTGATCATGCATGTACCGACCCAATACGCCTTCGCTGTTACCCAGTCCCTGTGGAAAATCACTCGACACCGAGTTATGCAGCAATTTCGCCGAACCCATGGGACCGCAGGCAACGATGACGGCGCTCGCCGCAATGCGCTTGATGCTGTTCGATTGGCGGCAGAAATACGTCACGCCATCGACTTTGCGTTTTACCGACGACCACTCAATCTGCAATGCATGCGCGCCAGTTTGCAGGCGGAAGTTCGATGACTTGAGCAGCGGACGTACGACTTCGGTGAAGCTGTTGAAAGCCGTACCACGACCAACAAACATGTTGGGTGGTCCATCGGCCAATGGATAAGTGGTAAATCCTTGACCGTGCTTGCTCGTCGCACGCACGACGCTCTGCCAATCTTCCGGCAAACGATTCGCATACGAGACGTAACCGCCGGGCATCTGCGGCACATCACGCGGATCAGCCGTGATGGTCATGTAGCGTTCTACTTTTTCGTAATAGGGCGCAAGTTCCGAATACGTAATCGGCCACACGTAGCGTTCGTGCAGCCGTTCGCCTTCGGTGAAGTCCTCGGGCGCGAAGCGCGGCACCGCGCCGGTCCAGTTGTTGGAGAGTCCACCGGGAGCGTGCTTGGCATAGCACAAGGTGCGTGGATCGCCGGAGACAATGTGCTTGCCATCCTCGCCCAGCGGCGGCACGCGGCGAAACAAATTCTTACCGCCCGACCGTATCAGCAGGCCATTCTGAAAATCAGTTCCGGATTCCAGCATTGTTACCGGAATGCCGAGCAGGACCAGTTCACGAGCGGCTGCCGCACCTGCTGGGCCACTGCCAATGATTACGACTTGGCGTTCATCGAACGTCCGCTCATCGGGCATCTGGATGTCGCTCAATACTCTTTATCAACCATGGAGCGTGCGAAACGCAGCGCCGAGTAGATGATCGGAACCTTCACGAACAGTTTTTCGCGGGCACGTCCGAGTGGAGTTGGTTTGTACCAGTTCGGGAAAAAACGGATCTTACCGCCATCGACGTTGAACGGATCCGGTTCCTTGCTGCCGCCTTCTTCCCAACAGAAGTAAAGCTGCGGCCTGGTCTCGGCGGTGTAATTCGGCATGCCGCGATGCCATAAATTCGAATTTCTGACGACCACATCGCCTTGCTTTACCACCATGCGGATGGCATTGCGCTGCATTCGTCCCAGTACGATCTCAGTGTATTTGTAAGCACGGGTATGGGTGCCCGGAATCACTTCCATGGCGCCATTCTCGAGATTTGTGTCGACCGAAGCGATATTGGCAATCATGAAGTGACGCGAAAAACCGCGGTCAGTGTGGCCATGCTGTGCATGACTGCCGGGCAGGTTGTAATTTGCGCCAACGCGTGGAAGGTGGACGATGTGCGGATCCAGCTCTTTGATCAGGTCAATGATTCCAGCTTCTTCCAATGTATCGTAGGCGAAGCGCGCGCCGAGTCCTGGGTAAGCATTGAGGTGACCGCTCACCAATCCACCACCTGAGAACAATTCACCGGACTTCGATTGCCTGTCGAATTCCTGTGCCATTGCCTTATTCAGTTCAGTCAATTTTTGGCGATCGACGACATTGCGCAAAATGAAGAAGCCATCTTTGGCATAGTTCTGCTTGAGGTTCTCTTTCTCGCTTTCTGTAAGTTTATGTACCGTTGACACGTTCGAGTCTCCACAATTTCGCCACGATCTTGAATCAGTTAAACCGACATTACGTACAGGTCAGGCGGCCGCAATCATGTCTGCATATTGCCTTATGACGGCGTCGCATTGATGACGACGCGTAAACCGCTCGCGTACTGTTTCGCGCGCGCGTCGGGCAATTTCCTTCGACCGCTCGCCATCACTCAACAACACTGAAATCGCCTCTGCGACATCTTCCTCAGAGCGTTCTCTGACCAGCCAGCCATCGCGGCCGTGCGTGATCATTTCAGGAGTGCCGCCCGTGTTGCAGGCAATAACCGGTTTCCGCATAGCCATTGCTTCTAGAAGCACCAAGCTGAAAGGTTCGCCATAGGATGGATGAACGAAGAGATCGAATTCCTGCAGGAATGGCCTGACGTCTCTCTGAAAACCTCCAAAGTGAAGACGCTCAGAGACGCCGCCGTCACGCGCCTTCTGCTCATATTGAGCCCGTACCGCGGGCACATCGGCGCCAAGAATTACTATGTGAAGATTGGGAAAACTTTCACGTAATAGTGAAGCGGCGCCAATCAACTCGAGCTGGCCCTTCCAGGGATTCATTCGCGCGGCAATGCCTGCGACAGGCGCGCCATCAGGAATTCCGAATCGTTTGTTGAGTGAAACATAGCCATCGAATTTTGCATCCGGATCAAAATAATCGGCATCGACTGAATTGTGTACGGTGCGGATTTTGTCGGCCCTGATTCCGGCATTGATCAGACTGGACCGTATCGATTCCGAGACGGCGAATACCGCAGTTGAGTTACGCAATCCCCAGAGTGTTGGCCGCGTCAGTTCGCTAACAGGTGCATGCTGGTGGACCACAGACTTGGCGCCTGAAAGGTAGCCGAGCAGAGTCACATAGCTCGCATCCCTGGGGCGGTCAGTAGCATGAACGATTTGTATGCGATGCTTTCTGACAAAAGCTGCTGCTTTTGCCAGTGAGATCAAGCTGGGTAAATAAGCGAGTGCTTTGCCGAGTTTGCCTTTCTTCGCCAGTTTTTCCGCAGGCAACCCCAGCGGCAGAAAAATACTTTTCACATGGGGCATGGCGGCAAGGCGAGCGCGCATATCGTCTGCATCTGCCGCCTCGCTATTGGAGATGACAAAAACTTCGACTTTATCGGGAGTGAAATTGGCCATTAATGTGAGGTGTACGGCTACGTCTGCGCCACAACTATCACGAGTATTTAAAAACAGTAGCCGGATTGGCATAAGAGGTTTTTCGTATTGGGGACAGTGTCGACCACTAAGGCACTTTAACAAATTTATCACGGGCAATAATGCGATATGCCGCGCCGCGTCACAATTAGCCTTATATCGACATAATCGCGTTGTCCCGTCGCTTGGTGTACGCCTAAGGGTGTGGCTTTTATAACCAACTGGTTGGGGTAAGGTCGCTGCTGATCATGATCGGTCGGCCGCAATTCGGCGTCGGATTCTGCGGCGCGCAGCCTGATAATTTTCATGTAAAGCGTCGCGTCATCCGGGCATCGCCGATCGATGGCATGCCACTTACGCTTTACGCTCAGACATCAGCGTATTTAGCTTTGATTGCAGAATGCGTGCGTCCAGCGATCCGCGCGCGAGGCACCTCTGCTGCCGATATACGGAGACGCTAAGGTCGAGGCGAACGCTCAGGCAACGCTTGTTCAACGGCTGCCGCAATTTCCGCGAAGGTTCTGCTTTGGTCGATGCTGATGCGATCGAGTGCGACCCCAAATCGTGCGCTCAATGCATCAAGCAAGTCGCGTACCGAGGCATCTGTCCATCGATCTATTGGAATGCGGCTCGCATCGAGGTCTGGCGGCGAGGAAAGGTTCAACGAATTCATCAACAGCTCTGGCAACGACGCAGCGGCACTATCCCAGCGCGACGCCAGGTCACCTGCGCGGCCGATGATGCGCGCCTTGGCGCCGGCGGCACAGGCTCCAGGCGGAATCACAGACGATACGACACTGCCGGCAAGTATCTCGGCACCGTCGCCGATAACCGCACCGCGTGTGATCGTGACTCGACTACCAATGCGACAACCATTGCCAATCTGGACGGGCTGGCAGTCATGTTGTACGGATTGATCGCCCGGTGCGCCATGAAAGTTGGTGTCCATGATGACAACGAATGCACCGATCTGCGTATCGTTGCCGATGCTGACGTGTTGAAATGCAGCGATGCCCGCGCCGGAACCGATAGAGACATGATCGCCGATACGCAGAATCGCGCCCTGGCCTGCTGTCAAATGCGAAGCCACCGGTCGTGAAGCCAGACTGAAGCATTTGCCGATATGCATCTCACCATCGACATTGATTGTCGGTTTGCCGATTAAGTACGGATCTGTGCCCACCGACGTGCAGTCTTGCAGCCAGCGTCGAGCGCGGAATGCATCCCACCAACTCAGCGTCTTCATACTGCGCGCAACACCCGAGCCGGAATGCCGCCAGCAACCATGCCGGGAGGAATGTCGCCGGACACAACGCTGCCCGCTGCGATTACTGCACCAGCACCGATTTTTGATCCTGGTAGCACGGTCACGCGAGTGGCCAGCCACGCACCGTCGCCAATCTCTATGGGACGTGCGCTGATGGATGGACCGTCCGGTCGATCCACGATTGCCGGCACTTCAGTATCGGCGACGATGCAGTAATTGCCGATCATGACATTGGCGCCGATCCGTACGCGCTCATGCGCAGAAATGATCGAGCCGTAATTGATGTACACACCGTCGGCAATATCGATGACACCATGCGGGCCGCTGGCCAGCTCGATCGGCGCCCAATGCGAGTTAAGGCGGACACGAGCACCAATCATAATGCGTCCGTGGTTCTCGACATTGGGACGCCAGAAGGTGCGAGTGTTGGCGCCGATTTGATCGCAGTGGCGCAACCAGATGTATGCCCCCAGGCGCGATCTGATCCATGCTGGAGCGGCTTGCAAGCGGGACATCAATGGTGAAGCGTTTTTCTGGGACATAGAGTCAAGTCCAAATTGCGAATGCAGAGTCAGCAATCGCTGCAGGCTCGATGCCTGCGGACTTAACGTTCGTGTGTCGTTGCGGGTGACTTACGACCTTCTTCCAAGATTGCATGGGTGAGACTACCGGTGCTTGCATAGGGTGCGATCAACGTGAGACGTCACGAGAGTATGCATGCCCACATTGTAAAAGTCGCTATGGGCAGGTAGAGATGAACAACTGCCGCATCTTCCATGTGTATTCCTTGGGATTCGACCCAGGCAGCATCGCAAAGGTATACGCACAGATTTTGCGCTTGCCTTGTCATGGTTCTCGTTCTTACAACGCATGATGCTTATATTTTCTATTGTGTGATCACGCGCCCATCTGAGGGTTCGTGGATGCTTTCCAATACATGCGCTCGCGCACTATGCTGCGCAGTATCGCCGTGATAGAAGTGGCGCTGTCGGCCACGAAGGCAACCAGGTCATTCGGAAGTTCGGAGCAGCTTCGCGATGAATTTATGTGCCCCAGATAATGAGGAGAAGTGTTGTTGATGCGTAGGATTGGGTTAGCCGTGGCGCGGGGCACACATTACCGAAAGAGCGGCGTTCGTGATCCAAGTGGAGGGGCAGCTCCGCGCTCATATGTATTTGATGAAGCCTTTGATCCAGCCTGGGACGAGGGAATTGTACAAGGCGCTGGCGGGCCTGAATGGATGCCCGCATGGTGGCGACTGGCGCGTGAAGTTCAACGTCGCCACGACGACTATGATGCAGTGGTGACCTGGGGCGAAAAGTTGTCCCTCGCCATGCTGTTCGAACAGCAATTCGCACATGTGAGCAAGCCGCATATTGCGATGCTTTACCAGTTCGAGAAGCCGAACGTCCGAGTTCCACTGGCGTTGCTCAAGAAAAATCTTCATGCCGTGATTACGTGGAGCACGGTGCAGAGACGCGCGCTCATTGAACGAATTGGCTATCCAGCCGAGCGTGTGTACTTAATTCGGCATTACGTCGATCAGATGTTCTACAGCCCTAGAGCAGTCGAACAAGACATGATTTGCTCAGTGGGCGCGGAGATGCGTGACTTCACAACTTTAAAGCAAGCGGTTTCCAATACCGGCATTCGTTGTCACATCGCAGCGGACCATGTTCGCATTCCTGGCCGATTCCGGCTTCTCAATGATCGTCGCGTGCCAATTAGTCAAACTGGTGCGCTGCTTGATTCAAATATCACTGAAGGCCGAATGTCGTTAACTGAGCTGCGCGATCTTTATGCTCGATCGAGATTCGTAGTTGTTCCGCTATTGCCTTCGGATACCGACAATGGTGTGACCGTCATTCTTGAAGCAATGGCGATGGGCAAGTCGGTGATCTGCTCTCGAACGCGCGGACAGGTGGATGTCATTCAGGAAGGCATCACCGGACTCTATGTGCCAATTGGCGATGTCGCGGCGTTACGAGCAGCCATCTTGTCTCTGTGGAATGACCCTGCGCGTGCGCATCAAATGGGGTTGAACGCACGCGCACATGTAGAGAAATATCACACGCTGGAGAAGTTCACGTCCACCGCTCGATCGGCTGCCGAAGCTTCCGTGGAAGGTCGCCCGGCGCCAGAAACATGGTGGGAAGCGTAACCGAGCCGCCGCGCTGTAGATAAAACATCTGGCTAAGGCTCGACATATCGCCACACGCCGCTGTTGTACATGGCGCCGACAAATATGCTGTGAGTGCCGTCGTTAAGGACGGCGACTTGTGAAGGGCCTTGAGTCAACGTCGAAGGCGTGGCCGGCGTTACCCAAATGCCCGTGCCTGGCTGAGAAGCGACCTGAAAGCCCGGGCCGAACGAGCCCCCGGGACCGACTGCAAATCCATTCATCGCGTACATGTTCTTTGCTGTACCGAAGACGATGTTCTCGAATGCATTCGGTCCGACGTGCATCCACGTTTGACCGTAGTCGGTGCTCCTCAGAACGCCATTACCCAAATCAGAAAAATATCCGGCCACAAAGACAATTCCATTGTTGTTGGGTTGATAGATCTGCACCGTGCCTTCGTTCTTATCCACCTGAACCCAGTTCGCACCACTGTCCACTGTTCGCCACATGCCATGAGCGCCGCCGTTTGCCTGGCCGGTCCACAGCCACGTGTTGCGCGTGGTGGATGCATTGCCGGTGTTCACGAAGAACACCGTGCTGTTGAGGGACGTCTGCAGCATGGCATTTTCAAGATGGACACTGCTCCAGGTCACTCCTCCGTCAATGCTCTCAACCAGTGAGTCGAATTCATGCGCGGTCATCAATAGATGGTTCAAGTCATAGGGATCGACAACGGGAGGAAAGTAGTCCTGCCGGGCTGCATTGGAGAGAATGACGTGCTTGGTCCAGTTCACGCCGCCATCAACCGATTTCCAAAAGCCTTGTCCGCTGCCGCGGCCGCATTCTGTATAAATGGTAGGAACACTCGCGCTGCTATCAGGCGCAACCGTGATTCCGCCGTTGCAATCGGTGACAAAAGCGCCGTTCGTGCCGGTGTTGATCGGGCCAGTCCAGGTGGCGCCGTAATCCGTGGATCGCCAGATTCCCTGGCAGTCGATGTTGACGTACACATTGCTCGGGTGCGCCAGGTCTACCTGAGCCGATTTAGCGCCGAAGTTTGCACACAGTGTGTTTACCAGATCGATGCCCGCTGGCGTGACGTCAGTCCACGTTCCGAATACGGTAGGTGGTGGTGGCGAGGGGGCGGAGGCGACTGGCGTCGAGTCAGCGCTTTCCCCAAACGAGTTAACTGCCGAGATCACGTAGTAATAAGTGGTCCCGTTCGTCAGCGAGGTGTCGGTATAGGCTGTTGTAGTAGGCGTCGCGATTTGCGTGTATGGGCCGCCGCTAACGGACGCTCGTTTGACGCGATAGCTAGCTGCATTAGTCGATGCGCTCCAGGTGAGACTGATCTGCGAATCGCCTGGTGTTGCCACCACATTAAGCGGAATACTAGGCGCTACCGTGGGTGCAGTAGGCTGCGCAGAGATCTGAGGAGAGTCGATACCTTCACCGTCCGAGCCGTGTGAAGACACCACGTAGAAGTAGGTCACGCCGTTCGTCACAGATGCGTCTGTGTAGGTGGTAGAACTGGAAGTTGCGATGAGCGCGAAGGGACCGCCGTTGTTAACCGAGCGATTGATGTTGTAGCTGGTAGCGCCAGTGCTGGCTGTCCAAGTGAGTGTCACATGAGCGTCACCAGCAATTGCGGACAGATTGGTTGGCGGAGCGACCGATGACAGTGCGGCTGGCTCCGGCACATTGCAACCGGCGAGCAACGCCAGCAACATCACTGCGATGTAGAAGCGGGACGCCACTAGCAGTTGGCGATGGAACATCTCATGTACTCCTGGAGACGGAACGGCCTCGGAACTTCCGAGATTCCCCATGATAGATGATTTGGCCTTGGTTTTCGTACTCTCTCGCCGGCCACGCTGTTAGCTTGGCGAACGATCCGCCATGTCGGTGTCTCCCGTTAGAGAAATTACTTTTGACTCAGGCTGATGTTGCTGCCCGGTGCAGGCGCTGGTGAACGCCTACAGCGCTCTGCTTAAATTGTTCGCCGCCTGGCCGGGTGGCGAACGTTCAAAATAGCAGCGTCAAAAATTCACGCTCGAACCGCGTTGTGATGTGATCCGCGAGAACAACTGCTCACGCGGATCTTGGCGTGACATTACTAAAATACAGCCGTGCTCTTTGGCGTCGTACATTGCGATGGATCGAAAGTCGAGAAGATATTGGTCGGAATATCGATCAATTGTGAGTGACCAACTGCATCCCATACACGCGTGTCAGCAATCGGTTCGTTCAGCCGGTAGTGATAATCGGCGGCATGAATCAGTTCGGCCTCCGATTGCTCTGCAGCCGTGTGATACAGCGCATTGCCGTACATGATAAGGCCGTACTTCATGGTCAGCGGGCGAGCGGCCATGTTGGCACACAACGCCTGACGACCATTGATAAACACCACTACGCGATCAGGACGCACGAATAAATCAAAGTGCAGGAGCGGCGAATACTGATCGAAGGGCTCCATCATCGGACCGCCGTAATTTCCGTTGGAATCGACACGCCAGGTCCAGCCCGGGAACTCGGGCTCGTACCAGTCGGAGCCGTTCGGTGCATAGGAAATCACGCCCTGCTCCACATTTTTTGGATGCAGCACCAGCATCAAGCGTGAACCCGACCGTTCGCGAGTGGCGGGGTTGGGCCAATTCGGTTCTGACACGCCGTGTTGAATGAACTGTAGGCATTCCTTGTTATAGCGGGTTGCAGATGCCGGTTCACTGCCATGCTGCATCGAAGGATTTTTGCCGGTGAAGCTACCCGGCGTGGTGCCCATAGCATCGAAGTCACCTGGATCCATCACAGGATGGAACACGGGCATGTGTGTGGTTGGGTCGACCAGCTCATCGCGCGTCGCGGCGCCGCACATCAGCCACACCCAGTAGCGACGAGTTGTCGCATCCGAGTTCACGCGGAAGAAAGAGTGCACGTACTTGGTTGTGTCAAGTTGTTGCGGCACCGTTTGCAACGACGAGAACAGGATGCTCGACATACAGCATTGCACGGCATCACCGCTGGTTTGATACAAACGGCCATAGCGCTGGAAAATCTGCGCGCCCAGCGTACCCGTCTGGCGGCTCTCTCCATCGACATGTTGAATGTTATTGCCCCAGAAAGCCCACTTGCCGGGGATGGTCGCCAACGGCGCAAACCACTCGTTGCCGGGTCCGACCAATTCGTTATTGTTCGTCACATTGTTGACGACCAGATCGTTGCTGAAATCATCGAAGGTTGAATTGGCGCCGACGTCGAAAATCGGCGCATTCACCGCTTCATCCGTTGCTGGCAGCGATAGGGTAATTGCCGAGCGGGCAATCACGTTTGGATCTTTCGGGATGACAGTGCTGTTTGGATCGACCGGCAGGCCGCGTAATACGGTGGTGTCATTGCGAGCGGTCCAGGAGGATGCCGCGCCTTGCCCATTGATGATTTCGTTGCCGTATTGCGTGCGCATGGTATTGAAGCTGCGGAAAGTCGCGCGGGCAGCAATGGAATTCGGATTGCTGAGATCCTGGTTAGTAATGGTGGCATCGGTGTGGGCAGGCAAGCCGGTGAACGGACAGGGTGTGCTGATCGCTTCGATGACGACGGTGTAGTTGCCGGTCGAGGTGAGGCCCGGCAGCTCCAGCGCTTGCATCAATTCGCGCCATGGAGTCGCGCCGTTCAACTGCAGGTCGTAGTGACGCTGGCGATATCCGGCACATGCAATGACCGCGTTGCGTGGCTGAGTGCCACTGAATGTAACGCTATTATTTACGACGTAAGCACGGTAGTCCGCCGCGCCGGCAACATTCGGCAAATAAAATATGACTGCATCGCGACGCGACAACAACTTTATTCGCGGAATGTATGGCTTCACATTGCCGGCGAATGCAGCGGGCATCGTCGCTGCAGCAGCATCGACCGCATGTTTGGCGCAGCGGTGTAGTCTGTCCTGAATGATTTGCACGCCATTGAACAACGTGGAAGTCGGCGCACCCAAAGTGGCGGGTGTTCCGGTTTGCGTGTTTGCTTGCGTCAGTGCGCAGTTATCCGCTGATGCCACACTGGAGCTACTTGAGCTACTTGAGCTACTGGAGCTACTGGAGCTACTGGAGCTACTAGATGAGGTGCTGCTTGAACTTGTCGACGAACTGCTCGTGCTTGTGCTGCTTGACGAGCTGACGCTGCTCGAAGAACTCACTGAACTCGTGCTGCTTGACGAAGAACTTATCGAGCTGCTGACACTTGAGGAGCTTGAGCTTACGGATAAAGAGCTGCTCGATGAAATACTGCTGGAAGCGCTACCCGACGCCACGGTGGCAGTAGTTGGTTCTGACGTGGCACCGCCACCGCTGCATGCGGAGACAAGCAAGCCGAGGCTACTGACGATGCTGACGAATCTGAAGCGCGTAAGAGTGTTCATGGTTCGATACCGAAATGCTCTTCGAGTGCGAATAAAGTGTTCGAGTGGAAACTCGTTGCGTCACATAGCGAATTGCCGTGTCGCGGATCCGTTCGATGTACGAAGCGGGCTACCCTTGAATTTCCTTTGAGCCTACATAATAGGGTGATATCAACGCGCAAAGAGCGTCGCGAAACGCTTACAGGGGCTTGAGGATGGTTTAGTGGATTCGGTGACAGATTCACCCTTTGCGATGACGCGATGTGTGAACTGAATCCAGATTGCATGACATGCTTGGTGTTAGGTCCGATTGTTAATGACTTGCCTGCCGCATGTTGGTGAGATCTCACTCATGCCATCCGGTATCAACATAACGGAGCCGCATGGAGCGGGTGAACGAGGCGGCTGGCCGAACGCCACGAAGTGGGGCGTAGCTGCGCAACAAAGAAGCAATGAGCCGAGCAGGAACTTGGCCGAGTGCCCGTTGATTCAAATCAATAAACCGGCTATGGCTCGCAACGAGCCGCGAATCTCGCTAGGATGCGGCAATCCTTTGTAATAACCCTCTGCAATACTGTGCGCTAGGCCAGCTTTCATTTTTGTCGGAAAGCTTCCATGCGCTGGATTTGACCAATACTGCGAGTAGTGACGTGACAACAGATCGCCAGGAAGTGTTAGCGGGACAGGGTTCGGCTGCAGCCGGTCAGGCAGTGACAGCGCCGAATGGGACGTTGAGTGACTATCTTGCACTAGCGCGGTTCGATCACTCCACCAAGCATATCTTCATCGTGCCAGGCATCGTCCTGGTATACCTGCTGCGTGGCGCGCCGACGCAATTCCCGGTTGTGGACGTTGTTCTCGGCTTGATTACCGCGATCTGCATTGCGTCGGCCAACTACGTTATCAACGAATACCTTGACCGCGAGTTCGATAAACATCACCCCACGAAATCCAGCCGCCGCGCAGTGCAACGCGTACTCAGCGGCAATTTGGTGAAGCTGGAATGGGTGATCTTCACCGCTATTGGTCTTGGTTGCGCGTGGATCAGCAGCAAGACGATGTTTTTCACGGCGTGCGTTTTTGGCTTGCAAGGCATTGTCTACAACGTACCGCCGTTGCGAAGCAAAAATTTGCCGTACTGGGATGTCATCTCCGAGTCCATCAACAATCCACTGCGGTTGACCATTGGCTGGGTGATGATTGATCCGACTACCTTGCCGCCGTCGTCGATCATTCTTGCTTATTGGTTTGGCGGCGCCTTCCTGATGGCGGCAAAACGCTATTCGGAGTATCGCGAAATCGTCGGCTCGCACGGCGCTGAATTATTGATTCGCTATCGCGCCAGCTTTGCAGGGTATTCGGAAGTATCGTTGAACATTTCCTGTTTCGTGTACGGACTGTTGTCGACGTTCTTCCTGGCAATCTTCTTGATCAAGTATCGCGTGGAGTACTTGTTGCTCGTGCCTGTCATTGTTGCCTTGTTTGGTTACTACCTGGCGTTGTCGACTCGACCTGCGTCATCGGCACAAGCTCCGGAGAAGTTGTTCCGTGAGCGTAAATTGATTGCACTGGTTATTTTGCTGGCTGTCCTGTTCGTCGTTGCTTCGTACATCGACATGCCGATGCTCCATGTCTTCCACGATCAGCGATACATATCGCTGCAGTGATGAATAGCATGGGTGAGTTGAGCTGGGACAAGATCAAGCTTGTCGTGTTCGATGTGGACGGCACGTTGTATGGCCAGCGTGGGTTGCGTCTGCGCATGCTGCAGGAAATGCTGTTGTTTGCCGCGCGCAATCGCACCATCGAGTTCATCAAGATATTGCGCGTTTATCGCCATCTCAGAGAAGAGCTTGGCGAGTCGCAGCGCGAAGATTTTGAGCGGGAACTGATCGCGCGGACTGCCAAAGTCGTTGGTTGTAGTGAAGCACTGGTGGAAGCCACAGCCGAAGAATGGCTTGAGCAACGGCCGCTTCCCCATCTCATTCGTTATCGATACGCCGGGCTGACCGAGCTGTTCAAAAGTTTGCGCGCACAAGGCAAGTTGATCGGCGTGTTCTCCGATTACCCCGCGCAGCTAAAACTCAAAGCAATGAACCTGGACGCGGACTTCGTGGTCTGCGCTACCGACAAAGATATCGGCGTGCTCAAGCCGCATCCGAAGGGCCTGCAAGTTTTGATGGCGCGCGCCGCAGTGAATCCCGAGGAAACAGTGTTGATCGGTGATCGTGCAGAGCGAGACGGACTTGCAGCGCAAGCTGCAAACACCCATGCATTAATCCTTTCGCGGAAAGCGCTAGAAGGCTGGCAAACATTCGATCGTTATGACGACCCACTGTTCTCAACCGTCGTTTGACTGCTCATGCTCGATCACAAACTGGTGCGATATTTTTTTACGGCGGGGACGGCAGCCGTTGTGGATGTGGGCGGCTTTGCGCTGCTTCGGTTGACGCCGATGCCGATTGCAGTTGCGGCTACTACCAGCTTTTGCGTGGCCACGGTCGCCAATTATCTTCTGTCCAGTCGGTATGCGTTCAACCAGACACCGAGTCTGCGCGGCTATGGATTGTTTTTTATCGCCGCACTAGGTGGTTTGGTGGTGAATGTATCGGTCACTCTGGCCGGCAGTCTTTATCTGGGGCTCGCGCCGGTGCTGGCGAAAATTGTCGGGGTAGGCACGGCGTTCCTGTTCAATTTCTGGCTTAACTTGCGTGTCGTGTTTCGTTCACGAAGTACGTGATCGAAGGCTCGTTAACTTGATCGGATGCCGGCGTGATTAATGATTCTGTATAACGAAGCACATTAAGAAAATTAGAAGATGGAGCCCACGGATGGGGCTCCAATAAGCTTTTTAGGTCAAGGTTCGATGTACCGCCACAAACCGCCGTTCCACATCGCGCCCACCAGAATATTGTGGGTACCGTCATTGACCGTAATCATTTGAGCGGGGCCTTGGGTCATATTGGCTGGCGTACCGGGTGTTGTCCAAGTGCCAGTGCCAGGTTGTGCCGCAATCTCGAAGGCTGGATCGGTAATGCCGCCTGCTCCGGTTGGATAGCCGAACATCGCATAGAGATTCTTTGAAGTACCGATCACGATGCCTTCGCCCGTTGAGGGACCAACGTGTGTCCAGGTCTGTCCGTAGTTGGTGCTTCTGAGAATGCCCCAGCCCAGATCCGAGTAAGCACCCGCCATGAACACGACGCCATTGTTATCAGGCTGATAGATTTGCGCAGAACCATGGGTATGTTCGTTCTTGTCAACTTGAACCCATGTCGAGCCGCTATTTGTTGTACGCCATGTACCAATAGCTCCTCCGGTCCACTGTGCCATCCACATCCAGGTTGTTCTTGTAGTCGTTGCATTGCCGGTATTGACGAAGAAGATGGCGGCGGTTCCACCGTTTTGCAGCATCCCGTTGTTGAATGGGATGGCGGTCCAATTCTGGCCACCGTCAAAACTCTCGACTATCGAGTTCATTTCGTGACCGGCCATGATCAAATGGTTTACGTCATACGGATCGACGGCAGGAGGGTAATAGTCCTGGCGACTTGGGGTCGGAGCAATGACATAGCGAGTCCAATTGACGCCACCGTCCAGTGATCTCCAGAAGCCCGTTGCCGCGCCTCTGCCGCACGACAAATAAATGGTGGGGACGCTGGCCGTGCTGCCCGGCGGAATGGTGATGCCGCCGGCGCAATCGGTGACAGTGGCGGCATTGGCGCCGGTGTTGATCGGGCCAGTCCACGTAGCGCCGTAGTCCCCCGATTTCCAGATACCCTGGCAATTGAACTGGGCATAAAGATTCGAAGGATGTGCGGGGTCTACTTGAACACTTGCAGTTCCATAGTTTCCGCAGCTCAGCTGGTCGGTGAGATTCACATTCGACGGGGTCACGTTAATCCAAGTGCCAAAACTTGTTGGAGGCGGCGTCGGAATCGTAATAGCAACGTTGACTTGCGCCGAGTTAGCACTGTCGCCAGCGGAGTTGGTGGCCGCGACGACGTAGTAGTAGGTCTGGCCGGTCGAGACGGCACTATCGATGTAGGCGGCGGCAGTGGGCGTGGCCAACTGTGAGTAGGCCCCGGTGCTAGAGGTCGCGCGCTTCACTTTGTAGCTGGTCGCGCCCAAGCTCGCGACCCAGGTCAGACTCACCTGCGAGTTGATGGATACCGCGACCACCAGCGTGGGAACCGGAGGCACAGTGATGGCGGCAACCGGCGTGGCCGAAACCTGCGCTGAATTGGCGCTGGTTCCTTGGGTGTTAATGGCGGTCACGACATAGAAATAGAGCGTGCCGTTGACTGCTCCAGTATCGGCGTACGAGGCGGAGGTCACGGTGGTCAGTTGCGTGTAGGGGCCATTGCTGGCGGTGGCGCGTTTGACGCCATAGCTGGTCGCACCGGTGCTGGCGGTCCATGTCAGAGTCACCCGTGCATTGCCCGGTGTTGCGACCAGATTGGTTGGCGCCTGCGGGCGACTTGCCTGCGAAGAGGAAGATGACGAAGAAACAGAGGAAGATGACTGCGATGCCGAAGACTGAGATGAGGACTGGGAGGCAGAAGATTGCGACGACGACTGCGAAACAGAAGACTGGGAGGACTGGGACACTGATGACTGCGAAGAGGAAGACTGAGCGAGCGCGGTGGCAGTTGTTGCCGGGGTTTCGCCGCTACCATCAGAGTTACAGCCAGCTACAAGCAACGATAGGCATAGCGCACTCGTATAGCCGCGGACTGTGGTCAGACTGAAGTGGTCAAACATCTCGCATTTACTCCCAAACGCGGTCCTGCCATGAATGTCCCGCTTGCAGACATCATAGGGGTGGCAGAGGACCTACAGAGCCGTCGCGAAATGCTTACAAACTAGGCGAAGCATGAATGAATCAACCTAATTATGGTTATTCGGTCATCTGCAAAATTGCTAATCCGTGAACTGCGACCTGTGCAACATCTGGCCGGTGTGTCGGAAAGTTTTTTTTGGCGCGTTGGCCGACTTCACGTCAGCAAAATTTGCTCGGCTGACGTCAGCTCACCTGGCGGCGGTTGCTGAAAGTGTCGATTCGCTCATGATTTGTTCTGCCGACCCGAGCTGCTACTCGACCGGAGAGGGCTGTACGCACTAATTTTGTATCGATCAGCTTCGGCGCGAGCCGAATATGCGGGGCGACGCGCATTCCTTCCTATCCGATGCCTTATCTCCTATTCTCTGCGCTCACCAATCAGTTCCAGTCAATGAAGTTATTGTGCTCATCGGTTGTTTTTAGATACGACGTGCTGGTGAGGGCAACCGAGACTAGCGTGAGGAGCTATGCTTAAAGTGCCAGCGCCGATGCGCGCACCCGCGCCGCAACATCCGCCATCGGCACCGCGCCACGCCGCTTCACCGAAGAGCAGGGCATCGGCCTTCAGCAGTGGCGGCGGAATAATGCTGATACTGCTGGGCATATTGTTCTGCTCCATCTTCTACCAGAACCTGCCACCCAATTTTGGTCTCAATGACCCCAATGTGGTCCCGGCCGCTGTAGGCGCCCCCGATGCTCCCGTGCCTACGCTTAACGAAAGCACCAGTGCAAACGTGCTGTACCGGGTGATCAAGGTGAGCATGATTCTGGTCAGCCTGATTGTTATCGGCTCCCGCTGGGCGTTGACGAGCGCCGTTTCAAAAAGCATGAACAGTGGCTTTCTGGTGTTCATGGTGCTTATCCCGTTGAGCGCTGCCTGGTCGTTAGATTCGGGCGCGACCATCAATCGCTTCGTGTCGCTGGCGTCCATTGTGCTGGTGTGTTTTGCCATTTCGTTGGCCGGCTGGGATCGCAAGCGATTCCAGCAGCTGACGATTCCGCCGGTGATGTACATCCTGATTCTCTCGCTCATCGTTGGTATGGCCAACCCGACCAGGATCATCGAAATTGGTGACGATCTATCGCAAAAAAACGCGTGGCACGGCATCACGCTGACGAAAAATCAATTCGGAATGATGGCCGCTATCGGCGTGATCATTTGCGTTAACGCTTGGCTGTCGCGGGAGGGACGTACGCTGTTAGCCCTCGCGGGCAGTGTGATTTCCTTTATCTGCCTGATTCTTTCCAGAAGTAATACGTCGCTGCTGTCAACCATGGTGGCGGTCGTATTCATGGTGGCGGTGATGCGTGTGCCGATTATCAAGCAAAGATATTCGGCTCACGTCGCTACCGCGCTCGTGGTCATGCTGCTTCTGTACGAATGCGCCATTCAGGACCTGATTCCTGGCGCCCATACGCTGTTATCGCCCGTCATGGGCATGACGGGTAAGGACGGCTCATTGTCCGGCCGCACCATCATTTGGGATCTCGTCAAACAGAACATGAGGACGGCTCCTTTTCTGGGCACGGGATACGGTGCTTACTGGTTGGGCCCCGTTCCGAGTTCGCCGTCCTACATATTCGTATACACGATGTACTTTTATCCCAGCGAATCTCACAACGGCTATCTGGAGATCATGAATGACATGGGTTATCTGGGCCTCATTTCTCTGCTCTTCTTTTTAGGCGTGTATGTCAAGCAGGCGCTTGAATTAATGCGTTTCGATCGCGCCCAGGCTGCTTTGTATCTCGGTTTGTTGTTCCATCAGTTGGTCATGAACATGTCTGAGAGCGAGTGGTTCGCCCGAGATAGTGTGTTCACTATTTTTATTCTTGGCGTCACCTGCATGTCGCGGGCGTTATATGAAAGTCGCGTGAGCGCTGGTGAGGCGGCGCCAGTCGCCAGATGAGAAGGCAGGCGAGAGCATTTCGCCGGCGCGTTGAGAATTAGAGGTTAACGCGCCTTTTCCAGCCAGGTAACCAGCGGTTCAATGCACCACGTCATATCGATCAGGCGTTTGTTCTTTTCGTAAGCGCTTTTTGTCATGGCATCAAGCTTGCCCGGATCATCGAGCAGGGTGTTCTCAGCAAGTATCTTGGCGAAGGTGTCCGGTGTGAAGGCAATGCAATCCACGCCATCGATAAGGTCGTAGCCGCGCATACCAGCAGATGATGTGATGATTGGCAGGCCCGCTGCGATGAACTCGGCTGTTTTTACGTTGGTACCCGAACCGCGCAGCACACCGTTATAAGCAAGATCCGCGACAGCGAAGTACGGCTCAATGCGTTCAACTTTGCCTAAAGCCTTCAGGCGCGGACGCTCAAAGGGTTGCTTCGAAACACTGCCGACAACCAGGAAATGCAGATTCTTTTCGATGAGCAGCGCCTGGTGTCCGGCGACGAATCCTTCCAGCCAGACCAGCGCTTCGACGTTTGGCGCGAAGGTGCTTGCAGCGAAAAGCAGTACGCGATCCTCAGGTTTGTAACCCAGCTTCGCACGCATAGCTGTGCGCTCTTCGGCGATGCCCGCGAAACGTGCGAGATTGATGCCATTCGGAACGACGCTGGTTCGATCGGCGCCGGTCAGTGGCGCGAAGAAAGCGCGATCACTTTCTGAGCAACAAAAAACATGTTGCGCGGTTCTCGCTGCGCGTCGCTCGATCTTTGCAACCCATCGTTTTATCCATGAAGACGGCCACAAGTCGGCTTCAACGTTGTGCGTGTTAAGCGCCGCTGGCTTCTTTGTTGAGCGAGTCGCGGGATATAGAAATGGAAAGTCGATGACCATGGCGTCGTTTGCCGCAAGCAGTTCCTTCAACTTGCCTGGCGTGTAAGCCGACAGCACGGTGGTAATCCAGAACGGTGGCAGGCCAAGCCGGTAAGTTGCGAATTGCAGCGCGGCCCAGAATCGCCCGCGATCGACATACTCACACAAGCGTTCGCCGATGACTTCAGTGCCTGAACGCTTGCCGGCCAAGTAGTCGGGCTTGCGGCCCATCATTGAATAAACGGTGACATCGTAACCGCGGGCGGTCAAAGCACCGATCAAACTCGACGTGCGCAGCATGCCGCCTGATTCGGGCGGATAAATTTGTAGCCCGGATATGACCAGGATCTTACGGACGGTCATTATCAAAAATCGTTGAGAACGGCGCCTATGATCCGGGTCTGAGTCGCATCTAACCGGCGTCGCAGCTCCGCCACCTCAGCATAGGAAGTCTGGTTGCGACGCGCGACCAACACAATGTTTCGTGCTGCATTAGCGATGACAATGCCATCTGACCAGAGATTCACGGGCGGCGTGTCAATCAGTACATAGTCATAACTGCGCGACCAATCTGCGACCAATCGTTTGAATTGAGCGCCGGACAGTAGATCGACAGGACTGGGCGGCGGTGTGCCAGCAGTCAGCAAGATGAGATTCTGTCCCACGACGCGATGCAATGGCAGCGTATTCGTTTTACCTTGCAGCACTTCACTTAAACCCATATCCGCTGAAGCACCGAGAAACAGCTTGTCCAGTTTTGGGTTACGCAAATTAGCGTCCACCAACAGCGTGCGTCCTACCAGTTGCGAAAATGCTAAAGCAAGCTCCGCACAAAGTTGGGAACGGCCTTCACCGGGATGCGCACCGACAATCGAAAATGTTGCGGCACCTTGCCGAGCGCCCAGTCGAAATAGAAGTTCTGTACGCAAACCACGTAACTGCTCGCTACGCAGGCTACCCGAATCATGCGCATAAGCGAGCGCTTGGCTAGGTTGAACCGGCGTGCCTTCCCACAATGTCAGATTGCGACGGCCAGACTTCTGACGAAGCGCCCTTTCGACGATCCCGCCGTCGTAAGGCCCCTCATCTTTGTGGACGAGTTCATCCGAGATTTGCTCGCTCGTCGGATCTGGATCGGTAGGTTCAGTGCTCATGTATTCGGCATAGTGCCAGATTAGGCTGGGGTCCGTGCATGTCGTGTCGCGGCGTGCAAATTCGACGACGCCCGATCTTCGCATCTTTCTTTTTATGCTTGAAAAATGATGTGAGGTCCAGCTCATTTTAGAAATGGCAGCGCAATTCGCCCAGCGCTCTGGCTATACTTCGGGAATGACATGTATCAAGCGGTTACTTTCTGCATTCTGCGTGTTGTTGGGGCTTTCGGGCTCTGTGTCCGCCGAGGAGCTGGGTGCGCCACCGCCATTGGTGCAACTTGGGCCTGGCGATCAGATCAAGATCGATGTGTTCGGCAATCCAGATCTGGCTTCGACCACCAATGTTGCCGATGACGGTTCGATAAGAATACCGCTGGCCGGAACAGTGGCGGTGGGCGGCCAGTCGTTGGTCGAGTCTGCACGTAGAATCGAAAAAGCGCTGAAAGACGGGCAGTTTCTGGTTGACCCGCAGGTAACCGTCAGTTTGCTGCAATCGATGAGTCAACGCGTTGTGGTGTTTGGCGAAGTCAAGAATCCCGGTAGTTACCCAATAAAATCCAACTCCACGGTGTTCGACGTGATCGCGATGGCAGGTGGCATTTCCGATCGCGGCTCAGAGATCGTCTACATTCAACGTACGAACGAATCCGGAGCGCAGCAGCAGATATCGGTCGACATGCGACATTTCGGGGTTGTGCCGGCCGCTGGTGCGCCAGCGATACAAACGCTGCGTGGTGGCGACACCCTTATTGTGCCGAAAGGCACGTTCTTTATTGGTGGCCAGGTTGTCAGGCCCGGCGAATATCGAATCGAAGGCGACATGTTGTTGTATGAAGCCATTGCTCGTGCTGGTGGTGTGACGCCGATGGGCAGCACGTCGCGAGTAGACATCCACCGCCGTGGCCCTGATGGTCAGGTGATAGAAGTGAAGAATAAAAAGAATCTGCGTATCCAGCCGGGCGATGTCATCGATGTAAAGGAGCGATTATTTTGATCGACGGTCGTTCCAATTTACCGATGCTTGGCAGCGAACATTCGCAGTTCCCTGCTTCCTATCCACCTGCGGACGAACAGGAAACGGGTGGTGGCTTTTCCATCATGCAGCTGGTGCAAATTCTCCGCGCGTACATGTGGCTGAGCATTGCCATTTTCATTGTGCTCGCCGGCCTTGCTTTTGTTGCAATCAAACTGCTGCCTAAAAGCTATGAAGCCACTGCTGCACTGATCGTCAATTCAGACAACATCGATCCACTGGCGGGTCGCAATCAGCCTATGGGGCTTACGTATACCTTCTTTCCAACGCAGGTTGAGTTAATCAACAACAGCGTAGTGCTTGGTCCTGTCGTCGATAAATTAAATCTGCAGACGGATAAGCGCTTCACTGGTGGTTTCGTTGGTGATGCCAATGCGACGAAGGACGTTGTGCTGGCAAATCTGCGTGGCGCGCTGCGCGTGCAGCAGGGTACTAACAGTCAACTGCTCTATATATCTGCGACAGCGCGCGATCCCAATCAGGCTGCTGAAATTGCCAATGCGGTAACCGACGAATATTTGCAGCTCATCAGTAACCGGACCAATGCGCCGGCAGTCGAGCGGGCATCGCGTTATTCCGCACAGCTTGCCGAGCTGAAAGAGAAACTGGATCAGGCTCAGGAGAAAGTCGCAAATTTCCGCGAGAAGTACGGTATGGCCGATCTTAAGGAAGGCCAGAGCGGAGATGCCGAAGGTGCGGCGTTGTCCGACCTGGAGACCAAACTCTTGGCAGCCAGAAACGAGCGCCGTCAGTTGGAAAGCCAGCCTGACGATGCCCGCGCCGAGAGCACCGCAGTGCTCGGCGCGCCGGATGGAACGACCATGCGTGGCGAGCTGGATAAACTCGAAGGTCAGCTGGCGTTGCTGCGAACTACTTTGGGCCCAAAGCATCCAAAAGTTTTGCAATTGCAATCTGAAATCGATGCCACCCGGTCAGCACTGCAATCCACTCAACGCAGCCGGCTGGCGAGTGCTCGCGAGTTGGAGGCTAAGTATCAATCCGCGGTGAATCTTGAACGCAACCGATTGCTGGAGCGTCGTGCCTTGCAGGATGAAGGCGAGAAACTGCTCACCGAGCTGGCCGCGGCAAAGGAAACCTACTCGCAGGCGCTACGCGGTCAGGATCAGATTCAGTTCGCTTCGGTCGGCAACTATAAAGACATCACTGTGGTGAGCAAGGCTGTGCCGCCCGTAAAGCCAACCAAGCCGAAAAAGATGAAATTGTTTTTGATGGCATTGGCGGCAAGCTTCGCCTTCGCGCTGGGCGGTCCGTTCGCCTATGAGTTCCTGTTCAATCGACGTATCCGTTGTCGTGATGATCTCGAGCGTCACTTCCGTATCGTGATGTTGGCTGAATTCCAACGCATGGTTCCTGCGCCGGAGACGGCAGAAGCTTAGTTACTTTCGCGTTTGGTGCGTACCCATTCGCCACCAGCGCGGTAACGGAACATTACCGCCAGTTTCCATAGCATGAAGAATGGCGCGCGTAGCAAGTCGACCAGGCCGCGTACACCGGTGTTGCTCAGTTGCCAACCGCGCAAAACATACAGCGCCAAGGCTCCACAACATAGTGGCCCCAGCCAAAACCAAACGCTGTCGGTATTCATCGCTGACAATAACCAGCCTGCAGCAGTCAGCAGCACGGCGTTAAGCGCCACATAGGACAGCGGTAGCACCAACAGATCCATTGCCAGATCCAGGCACACCTTGCTTGGCTTAGTCACGGCACGCTTAAGCAAAGGTAGTAGTCTGTTGCGAACGATATCAATGCGACCTTGCTCCCAGCGTTGTCGCTGGCTCTGCGCATTGGCGCCGCCAGAGACCATTTCGCCATCGCACCAGGCTTCATCGGCGTAAGCGATGCGCACATCGTTCATGCCAAGATCGATACCGTAGTCGACATCCTCAGCAAGCGAAAAGCGCTCGAAAGGCACTTGTTTCAGCAATGCGTGCGTTACGCACCAGCCATTGCCGCGAATGCCGCAGGACAACCCAAGCCGCTCGCGGCCGCGTGAGCGCACCTTGTGGAAGGCGCCTAACGCGATCGCCATGAGACGGGTTCGCCATGACGCTTCGATGTTTGCGACGCCGTAATGAACTTGCACAGCCTTCTCGCCTTGCTCGATTCTCGCTGCGATGGCTTCAAGCAGATTGGTGGACACTCGGCTGTCGGCATCGATAATCACCACTGCATCTGCCCACTCCCGCTTGCGGCTTTCTGCGAATGCATAAGTCAATGCATAGCCTTTGCCGCGCAGTTCCGCATTCTGGCGCACCAGCACTTCTGCGCCCGCGCGCGACGCCACTTCTGCCGTGGCATCAGTGCAATTGTCGGCGACAACCATCGCGCGGAAACGATCGACTGGCCAATCAATGGCGCGAGCCGAGCTGACGGCTTCAGCAATGCCTGCTTCTTCGTTATGTGCCGGGATAATCACGTCGAAACGCAGCGTGCGCGTCGAACGCGGTGGCGGCTTAAGTCGGCCAGAGAGTAGTGTTAGCGCGAGTAGATAGGTGGAAGAGCTAACAGCCGGAACGGCAATTATCCACAGAAAGATGAGAGTAATAGGGGACAAGCGCGACTCAATCGAAGGTAGCGGATAGTTCCAGGCCGCCGACTGTCTGGTCGAACACGCCGGTTCTGAGAGTGGAGTTATGCCAATGCTTCGTGACGTATGTGCGTAGCGAAAGGTGCCGCATGGCAAGGTACTTGAGGCTCAGCGCAACGTGGCGTTCCAAGTCTGTACGCTCACCACTGGTTGATCCACTTTGTAAGCCGTCGATTTTCAATCGCACGAATCCGCTATCGAGCGTCGTTGATAGTTTGGCTGTCGGTTTCCATGTCACTCCGCCGCTGACGCCGGTGCCCACTGCCGTATTCACGCCAACGTCGTACTGTTGAAAGTCACGATAAGCGCTGATGTTGATGCTGGTCTTAACGGATAGCTGGCGCTGATAGCTAAGGTTGCCGGCGAAACCTGATCTGCTGCCTTCGAGAGCTACAGCAGCAGGATCGTTGGAAGGTACCACTAGGTGAGTGTTGCGCTTTACGTAGCCAGCAAACAGATTAAAGGTCGAGAAATCGGTCACTTTGTAGTTCAGTGCAACGCCGCCAGTTTGTTGTCGGTATCGAGTTGCGTTTTGAACTCCATAATATTTGCCGCGCGATTCTTTCGCCAAAATACCAGGCACAAGCCTGCCCACACCCAGATAGTCGATCTGCGCAATGCCACTGGTTTCGCGTAACTCGAACTCGTTTGCAGCGGGCAGCGGTACCTTATAGTTGTTCCAGCCGGGCGTGACACTCAGTTGCCAGTTCGGCGTGGGCCGCAGACGAAATGTGGCATCGGCCTGACGAGAGGTTTGCTGCACGGTGCGGTTGCCGCCGATGTCATTCAGATCGACTGGCGAACGTGTCGTCAAAGCCTGTAACGAAGTATCGAATACTCGACCTGGCTTCCAGCTCAGGTTGGCAGCAATGTTGTACTCACTGTGGTCAAAGCTATTGAGATTGACGTAATCGACACGAGTGTATTGTGACTTCAGCCCTAACTGCAGTGGGCTATTCGCTCCGGTGAGCGCAGCGAGGTTGGCTGTCAAACGTTTTGCGGTGTCTTCTTGTCCAGAAATTGCGCCATTGGCTTCCAGAACACGTGCTTGATCCTCGCTGACTCCCATAGGATTGGTATCCCGCTCTACGCCGACAGCAACGCCTGCGGACAGATCAGTGGCCGCCATGGCTGGCACAATTCCACCAGCACAGGCTGTAGCGAAAAAGATCGCAGCGCTGGACCAGCTCGTCGGCGCATCGCCGCGCAGTATCCTCTTTGCCATTCCAGTCCTACTCACGGTTACGTTTAGATAGGCGGCTCGTTACTGCGCTGGTCGCGCCGCATCGAGCCGAGCGTATGGTAACGAGCCTTCATTACGCACGATACCGAAAAATTTCGGCACTGTCTCACTTTGAATTCGTTGTCGGCGATCTGCAATTCCTGATCAACCATCGCCACTCTGTTTCAGAACAGAGGCAGTGAGGTCGCTTGATCGATACTCCAGCGTAGCGGTGTTAGATCGCTGTGTTAGCCGTAGGCACACTTATTCATTGCCTATGTTTC